>JAAUXU010173858.1_pt1 | contig 17909 bp, 23 predicted proteins | sample 7278151 | NCBI WGS metagenome assembly JAAUXU01 (sample SAMN14350113, study PRJNA611818) | marine sediment metagenome | isolation source: surface marine sediment (1.8m) | place: French Polynesia: Moorea | collected 2018-08 | reverse complement strand
GCTTACTGCTTTGCTGTGCTTACTGCTTTGCTGTGCAACTAAATTGCTGTGCTTACTGCTTTGCTGTGCTTACTGCTTTGCTGTGCAACTAAATTGCTGTGCTTACTGCTGTGCTGTGCAACTAAATTGCTGTGCTTACTGTTTTGCCGTGCTTACTGCTGTGCTGTGCAACTAAATTGCTGTGCTTACTGTTTTGCCGTGCTTACTGCTGTGCTGTGCAACTAAATTGCTGTACTTTCTCTCCAGCTGTCCCTACTGGGCAACGTGTGATGTCACGAGGTGGGGGAAGTCCTCGGTCCTCATCATACGACCCGTCTATTTCTGTCTGGGACGTGCAAGATTTGCACGCAGAAGCTCTCGAACTCACACGCATCAGATACAAGCAGTTTTCCGGGTGCCTTGAACGTACGTACATGATTCAAGGGTTTGTTTCGACTTAGTTCTCGTCTGCTGCTACAGGGTGGGTGACGTAAATTTGCAGAATGAAGGAGAATCAGAGGGGCTGAGTTTTTCTCATCCCCATGCTTCTTTCCCTCTTCTTCGCGGCTCATACGATGTTCAAAAAGTTGTGGGGCATGTGATGCCCAAAGAATCGTAGATTGTGCATGACGCGTGTTTTTTCTTCTCTAGCAATGTTCAGAGAGTTGTTGGTCATGTGCGTTGCGTTTGTTCCCCTCTTCTTCGTGGCTCATACGATATTGAAAAAGTTGTGCAATGTCTCTCTTAATCCTGCTGCGCGTGTGCAAACGATCCTAAGACCAATCTGCTCGCATTTACCAACTTGAAGGAAACTTTTTTCAAAATCCTTCAATGGAAATCCAAAGAGCTGCTTGGTTATTCATCATGCAGATTTTTTAGCAGACGAAAATAAAAACAAACTGTAGAGAAAGATTCTATTTCCAGTCAGTCACGATAAAGATCGACGAGGGTTCAGAGTCCACCTGGAAGTAAGAAAACTTTTGCCATCGAGCGAACAACTCAAAAGGACAAAACTTAAAACTACTGCTCGCTCACCTTGGCCAGCGTGACCATGACTTCGTCCCAGATGCTCTTGTCGTTGCTGCTGCTCTTCTGCGTGCCGTCGTCCTCGTGGGCGTTGGGCTCCACCGTCAACCTCAACACGCCCAACATCACCGTGCCCCTGTTTAACAGGAGTCTGACGGTTCCTTGGTGGGTCAGACAGAGAGCACAAAGAAATGTAACGCGTGTGCCAATGTGTTGTTCAGGACGATCTTCGTGGGCGCCCTCATCTTCTTCTTCAACTACGGGTGGGCGGTGAGCTCCGGGCGCAAGAGGAAGAGGTCGGCCGCGCATCAATTCGACTACCAACGGTTGGTGGGTGAGTGAGGAGCACTCCTGGGCATAAGTCTGTCAGGTGTAGAACGGCTTAAGGATATACCCGGAAACACAACGAAACAGAATAACAGTATGAATACTTAGTTAATAACTGATCTTTAGCCATTAACCTTAGCATTAGCCTTAGGTTTTAAGCCATGCCAACAACCTTCGGAAGCTTCTTTAAAACGACTTGAGGTGATCCCGTCATGTAAAGGTTATCACATCTCTAATATACTCTCGCTAGCGTTATTGTCAACATCAATTGTTGTTAGGGTTGCCAATCATTTCGTTTTCACATGGGTCCAAACCCAACCAAGTTGCCAAATCATCACCAAAAGTTGAAAACAGAAGACTTTGCATGTATGGCGTATGTACACAATTTATGCAAGTGACGTGTAAAGACGAAAACTCCTTCTAAGCCTTGGACGGGTGCAGGACGACGTCGTTGACCTCGTAGACGTTGACCCCGGAGTGTTTAGGTAAGACGAGTGGAAAATCTCAAGTGCCCCTGATGATACAAATGCTGCAAAAAGAATCGTTTCTAAAGCAAAAATGATGAGAAAATATCTGTGGAAGGTGAAGACGCTCTAAACTGCAATGTTTCATCACCCACTCTGTATAAACAGGTGATTTTCTTCACCTGACGTGATTGCTCTCGCCAGATTTGACCGAGGCCTTGGACGCTCTGATGGCCGCTGACCACGACGACGGCGACGACGACGACTGGAGGAGCGGCGACCACGAAGGGCACTGGAGCTCGGCCGGCTTGAGCTGCAAGCGACGCCTCGTCTGCGAGGTGACCAGCACGGACTCGCCCGTGGCGATGCCTGGGCTTGAAAGGTGACGCATGAGCGTGAGGGTCTGCAACGTCCGTCAAGTCTTCACTGACATCTCTGTTGCAGATACGTCGGGCGAGAGGTCTTGGACTGGGTGCGGTCCAGTCTGGGCAGTCAAGAGGAGACTCTGGTCTTAGAAGACGACAACCACCTGCTGGAAGAGAGTCCGGGAGTGCCCGTCGAGCGTTGTCGCCAGCAGCATCCCTGTCTCCTGGAAGGCAAAGCTCTGCTGTGGCAGGTGCTTAACCCGGTCCTGCAGAGGATGATGGACGCCGCGCTCGTGGCCATGAAGGAGAGCGCGGCGTGAAAGTTGTGGCTCAGCAACTGTTCAGCGCAAACCTCTTCTTTGATCAAGACCATGTAAATACAGTCTCTGCACATCTCAGAAGCAGCATTCTACAAAGCTTTTGTCAATTTAGTAGCCGAGCAGGAACTTTATGTGCATGCATGCGTACGAGTCCACACATACAGGGTGTCACTGAAACCTTTTGTAGCTCGGAAGTGGCAACCCTGACTTCTCATTGTCGAATAAAACCATACTGCACGTTGTAGTGCTGTCGGCCGACGCTTCAAACCTGAAACACTTCTTTCACTGCGGTCACCCTGTGGAGCGATGCTGCCACTGTGCTTCTTCAGCTCCGTTCGAAGTGAAGTTGATGCACAACCAACAAGAAGGACCCCACTGGAGAGAATCCCAAGTGTTTGCCAGAGTCCCCAGAGTGAACCTGCCACAGTTGGACGTGTCAAGCGCACTTTTTCAAGCTCTCTTGCACAAAGGCGGGGTACAGAGTGGCACACAAGGGGTTGACCTTGGGAATCCCCGTGACGGTAGACATCGACTTGGCGTCATCAAGTCGAATTCTTTCTGTCTCGACGCTGTTCAGGACTGGGCAGTGCAACCCTTTTGATGTGGATTTTCGGGGGGCCCCAAACCTGAGGGGGGCTAACTGAATCCCAGATTTATGCTAACAACTAGTGTCAGTCTACGTGCAGGATGCGTGCTGTGTGTAGTACAGTGCGTGCAAGTGTCGTGCAGCGCCTGAATGTGTAGTGCACGTGTAGTGCAGTGTGCGTATGAGTCGAGATCACACGTACGGGTCGTGCAACACGTGTATGAGTAGTACATGTGTCGTACATCACATGTACGGTTCGTACAGCATGTGTATGTGTAGTGCAGTGTGTGTATGAGTCGTGCATCACATGTACGGGTCGTGCATCACATGTACGAGTCGTGCAACACGTCTATGAGTAGTACATGTGTCGTGCAACGCATGTACAGTTCGTACAGCATGTGTATGTGTAGTGCAGTGTGTGTATGAGTCGTGCATCACATGTACATGTCGTGCAGTGTAGTGCAAAACACTCAATTCCATTTGTTTCCAAACAGTTCATTCTCGTCAGTTGACCCATTCCGAGAATAATAGTTCAAGTCTGGATATTCTTCACGGTTCCATCTCCAACACTAGACACCTGCAAGCATGTTTAACATGATGAAAGATACTGATGATGATGCAAACATGATGACATAACAGCATTGTGAGTCATACTTATTCATCTGTATGTCATACTTGAATGTAGCATAGTACCAAGGTCATTTCACTAATCTCCAATAATAGATCTTACAAAACCATTTGTACCCAATTTTTCAAACCCATCAATAGCATCCCTTTGGTAAGTCTTCAAACATCACTGTCAAATCAGAAATATTTTTCAAGCCATCTTTGTTCTTTTCTAACTCAACCAAAGTTTCCAGTTTTTCAATTTTGTTCTGCGATGCTTTGGCTAAAGCCTATGTAAGTAGTGCAGTGCGTGCATGTGTAGTGCAGTGCGTGTACGTGCAGTGCAGCACATATACGTGTAGAGCAGTGTGTGTACGTGTAGTGCAGTGCATGTATGTGTAGAGCAGTGCGTGTACGTGTAGTGCAGCACATGTTCGTGTAGAGCAGTGCGTGTACGTGTAGTGCAGCACATGTTCGTGTAGAGCAGTGCGTGTACGTGTAGTGCAGCACATGTTCGTGTAGAGCAGTGCCTGTATGTGTAGTGCAGCACATGTCCGTGTAGTGCAGCACATGTCCGTGTAGAGCAGCGCGTGTGTAGTGTGTCTTAGCAAATGCGTGTACGCAGGACGTGCGGACGAGAAGTCCTTGCTCAGCCTCGAGCAGAGTTTCTGCACGTTCTGTTTACTGTGTCTCCAGTGCCCATTGATGTGTTTTCCCTCCAGCTTCATCTCACCCTCGTATGTACTTGATTTTGCTTCATGCATGTACTCCACTTTGCTTCTTCGTGCTCGACTGGAACTGATGTGTTTGTGCCGAAAATTGACTCCAGTAGAGTGAAGAGGTGAAAAAATGCACATGGAGATGGATGACGCGTCCACAGAGTCTGAGCAGGAGAAATGTGCATGGACAGAGCTTAAGAAGAAGCAGTGAGAACCAAATCAGTTTTATGCAAGTCCTTAGTTATTTGCGTGGGCGATCGAGGAGCAACATGATCGAGGAGGCCCAGAACTACCAGGCCTTGCAAGAGAATGAAGCGAAAAGTCAGACTCTGAGTGCACCAAATATATACAAGGGCTGCATATTTGAGGCCAGCAGAGTTGGGAGAATATCCAGACTTTTTCCTGACTTTGGCCAGAAATAGGGGGGGGGGGTTCAAATTAACGTTATGCTATTGATGTCACTGGACGTCAGACTTGAACATTTTTAAGTCTCTTTCCTTGTGCTACATTTGTTGTAAGGCTCCCTTCGAATCTGGCATAATCCTATTGAGTGAAGATATGATCTGTTTTTGGGTTTCCTCTTGTCTTGCTGCATTTTGTCCTGGACTTCACCAGGGAGGCACGAAAGGATGATTTTTTTTCAGTCTACGTCTTCTCTAGTGGACGTTAGGTAAAGAACCTAAGATGAATTTAACACATTACAAATGTTTGCCTTTTTGGCCGAGCCTCCTACTGACTGTACGTACATCCCCAGTTCGCACAGCCTTGCCTCGGTTGCCGCGGCCTCCATCAACCAGTGCCAAGATATGCATGCAGGTAGCCAGTCCATCGGACTTGCACCATCAGCTGCAGTAACAGATCACATAGGTGGTGTCCACGCCTCGTACGACCTGAGTCATGTGCACGCGCACACGTCTGGCCCCAATGCTGACAGTCTCATGACACCAGAAGCAGGTCGTGGCCCTGGGGAGGACCAAGACGAATCAGACGGCAACGGTGATGATCAAGAAGTTGCGCCTGTTCCTTCAAGCTTGACATCTCTTGTTGCTCTGATGAATCTATGAGGACAGATAGACTTACGGTGACCCGATGAACTCAGGCTCAGTCGCATTTAAAGTCGCAGTTCTGTTAACTCTCGCCCCATCTTTGTCTCCAGGGTCCTCCTGCCTCGCTTGGTGGGCAACTCAGCTGGGACTGTTACGATTTATTACAAGTTCAGTTATAATTTCTCAGCATCCGAACTGACAGAAGAGGCGAGTGATAGCACAAAGCACGTACAGACCGTGAGCTTTCCATAAGCTGAGTCGTCCTTTACAACATATAAGTATGTCTTGAAGTATTTCCTAAGATTAACTTGGGCAGATGTCAAGTGGCGAGTCAGAAGTGAGTGATCACCACCCCTCTCACAAGCCACCTCTGCGTGAAAAATGCTTCAAAAGCTAGATTTCTCATTCTTTGAGCCCTGCTCACATATGGTAGGACTGTTATAGAACTTCAAGTGTTTCAAGCTTTAGAAGCTCCAGGATTATGATTAAAAAAAAGATTCAGCATTTCAAGATGCTACGAATACTATTACGTCAAACTGTTATGTTAGTCGTTAGGAAGAAAGAGACCTCAAGTAGAGAAAGTCAGCATTTGCTTCATCTTTATTCACCACTCATAAAATACAGTTGTTCAGCAGACCACGAAAAGCACGTGAATGATGCTTTTCGTGCAGACGGGAGCACAAAAACTTATATCCTTTTTACAGTTTTCAACTTTCCAGAAGTCATTCATTATCTGTTCTTCTTTGAGACAGAGGAAAAGAGGGGCTTGCCCACGGAGGAGGAGCCGCGGCCGCCGCCTTCGCCGCGGCCGTCACCGCTGCCTCGAGGCTTCTCGCTGAACAGGGCTCTGTGGATGGCGCTGACCTCAGGCGCAGGAGCGCCGCCTCCGCCACCGCCGCCACTTCCACCACCGCGCTCGCGTTTCACGTTCGAAGAGAGACGAAAGACTCCACCAGCGGAGCTGCCAGAGGAATGATAGGATTGATGATTTAAATGGTGACTGACATAAATTCTAGATCATTCTGTACACGCGCTGCTGATGAACGAGCTGCTCTGTACTATCTCGCCAACCTCCACATTGGGTTCAAGAATGCCATCACCTCTAAGGACAGCAGCCTCGCTGCAGTCTTTTACGAGGACTTGAATGACATCTTGAGCTCAGTCAGACCAAAAGGCCTCAAGCTCATTGATCCTCCTTGCACAAATGCTTCTGGCTCCTGGCCGCCCCATCTCTTTTTTGTGACCAAGTCCGGTTCAACTCACCTCGCACCGCCGCCGCCCAAGCCCACAAGTCTGCAGCGCATGGCCTTCCCGTCCAGCTGTCTGTTGTGGTAGATCTCCACCGCTCTGAGCGCGTCGTCCTTGTTGACGAAGACGATCTCTGCAGTGCCCTGATCCACCAACCTGGAACTCTTGAGATAGCCCACATCGCCGAAGAGCTCGCGGATGTCATCCTCAGTCACTGTGGGTTGCAGATTGGTCACCACGATCTTGGACCCCTGCAGGGGACTGACTGACGACAGACCACCGGAGGCCTCCAGGCGGTCGCCCATAGTACGAGGGCCGTCGTACATTGACTCGTCGGACTAGAGAGTGACCAGACACATAAGCATCGAGTGAAAACTCTCCCACTCACAAGTCACACCTGTCTGAGCATCCTCCGCCGATACACATCGTCATCCACCCTTCGTGGATCATCGAAGTCGTTGTACCTCCTGCCGAACTGGTGTGAAGACATCCTGGAGGAGCGATTGTCCACATCCATGGGGGAGCGGGAGCGGTCGCGCTGCAAGGAACAGGCGAGTGTGCAGCTAGTTGCAGCACTGAAACGATCGGCAATCTGTGCTCGGACTTACTCTTCTGTCGTAGTAGTGCTCTGGTGACAACGTCCTGGTGGGCACATAGCGCTTAGCGGGCGGGGAGTCGTGACGGCGGACGCTCTGCTTGATGGTGCGCTTCAGGATGACCGGGTCAACGTGCGTATTCAGCAGCTCTTCTAGAAAAGTGAACTGGAGTTCGCATGCTACGTACGTACTGGCATGCATCGCTTGGTACTTGCCATCAAGTTTCGCCGCTTCCGATAACTCGCCCTTGATGGTCCTGGTGAGGGGCTTCACCTTGTGCGCGGACGAGGCACTCCTTTTCCTAGAGGGGCCCTTGGCTATGGTTGCTGCCTCCAGCGCCCTCTTCAGCGGAATAGCCGCCGCCGCTGTCCTCCTGGATGTTATTCCCTCAGCTGAAGCAGCTTTCTTGCCGCGGCTCGTGGTCAGGGAGACGGCGCCCCCGCGGCCCAAGCGACGGGTGATTCCGGAATTCGAGGGTGTCACCACCTTCTCCTTATCCGCTTTCTTCCTGGTGGTGAGCAGAAGGTTGCCCTTGGTCGTGGTGGTGAAGGTGATGCTGCCGCGGCGCTTTACTTCGAGCTGAAACAGCACGACCGTTGGTTCCGGAAGCAGATTCATTCATGCTCTCTCTCCCAATGCAAACTCACCTTGCCCTGCTTGAGATTCCTGATCTTCTCCAGCTTCTCTCTCGCGTCGCCCGTCTTGGCCAGTTTCATCAGCTTCTCACGGGCGTCCTTCATCTGCGAGCGCTGCTTGGAGATGAGAGTGTTGCGCGCGTCGAGGGCACCCACGCGGACCATGATGGACTCGTCGGCGTTCACGACGGGAATAAATACGTCAGCGCAGTCGAAGGCGCCGATGCCGCAAGTGACACCAGAAACACGAACGAGACTGGAGAGCGACAAACCCACGCAGAAGCTGCGCGCAGTGCAGTGCAGTGCAACGCAGTGCAACGCAGCGCAGTGCAGTGCAGTCGTTTTCTCCTTCCCTCCCAAGCTAGCACCAAAGGCAGCGCCAGCAGCGGCCCCAGCAGCGAGACCCACGCCAACGCCAGCACCTGCTAGAAAGAGGTGCAGAAGGACAGGGTTGCTTCCAACTTTTTATGTGCCTAAAAAGATCAGATAATCCAAAAGACTGAGCAGAATAGAAGACTTTTGGGTCTTCCCCGGGAGGAATCAGAGGACGAATTTAAAAAGTTAAAATTACCTTTTCACTTTTTTCGGGCCAATTTTTTTTCGTTAAGTTTTTGTGGCAACTTTGTCGTTGTCGGCCGTAGAAAGGCTCGAGCTGCCAATCATTTATTCGAAATCGACCTTCTTCTTCTTCGGGGTTGTTCTATTGCGCTCGTGGCAGTTAAGCATCAACAGCTGCAGCGCCTTTGCTGTGACGTCACACAGTGGACACTGGCCGCTCTGGCTACGGAAAGGCAAGGACCTCTAGATTATAGTTCTTCATCTAGAGTTCCTTAGGGCAGGTTGAAAAGCATCACTTCTTCTGCAAGCTCCACTTTTCGCTCCCAGTGATCTTGTAGCCTTATAGAGATCACTGACTGCAGCTAAGTTGTGGTATGAGCCCCTTTCAGTTCACAAAGAATGAGTCAAACTTGTGTGAAGCACGACAACTTCGCACATTGAACAGCATCATTTGGATGCGGAATCTCATGAGTGCTGGGCCGGAGGTCAAAAAGCTCAAAGATGAAGCCCAGACCCAGCTAATGCAGTTCTTTAAAATAGATATGAGTAAGTCCCTCATCATGGTTTTCTGGGTCACACTTGCTCTGGGAAATTAAGAAAAGTGTACTAATACAACGATGTCACAGCTTAAGTGATATTGCACAAAAGAACTTTATGAAGGCCTGCAGCGATGCTTACATGGACGGCCGTCTCAACGTCCCACTGGCAACCACGTGACTCGTGTGGAAGGCTAAGACGAGCTCAGCGAGAGGTCCACAGTGCTGCATCCGCCTGGCTTTGTAGAAGTCATTTCATTCAAGTTTTATTATAAGCCAATGCACATGGACGTGCAGGTTGGCGAAAGCGAAGGTGCATTGCAAAAACTATGTCAAAGTGGTGACCTTTAGCTTCCTGCCACCTGCCACCACAGAAGAGAGAAAATGCAGGCAATCTGTCTGTGCTCATATCTGGTCCGTTTCTTCGTTGCATCCAATACCAAGATTTCCTCAAACTTTCTTTTAAGTTTGACAAAACTTTAATACTTTTTACCACGAATGTTACACAAACGATTCAAAGGACACTAGCAAAAGCAAGACTGACAAGGGTAACACAAACACTAACGAAGATCTGCGCATAGTGAGTACCAGTGTACTCACTATATACAATGGTACTTTTATTCTGCGTCTTCAACCAAAAAATCATTGCCGACATCCCCATCAGTAAGGTCTGAATCCTCTATCAGTCCTGCCCACTCGGTCTCGGTCACGGCGAGGACCGAAGCGATCATTGCCTCGGCCCACCACAGGAGGAGTTATTGCCACATCCTAAAGAACCATCCATTTCACTTGACCCTTCAACAAACACATCACAACTTACCAAGAAGTCGCCAATGATGAATCTGCATTGTGAGAGAGTCTTGGAATCGTCTGGCCCTCTTTGCCCTGCGACCGTGGTCCCAATGGGTCTGGTGTTGAAGTGTGGCAGTCGATTGGACAGGTTTGGGTACACCACAGCAAAGTCGAAGAAGGTACCACGGCTTTGGGCCTCCGGGTTCACCTGAGAGAAAGAGAGGATTTGATGCGTCCTGCCCAAGTTACATTCCCAAAGAAGCTTGCTACCTCCTTGATGAGGGTGGTGAGTTCTTTGAGAGATGCGTCCTTCCATGTATAGATTTGAAGCTCATTGGCAGGAACATTGCCTGAAAGGAGAGATGGACGTGACACCGGGTGTAAGAACTGTTCCCATGTCATGGTCACACACGAGTGACACGTCGCACATGACATGGCAAGGGGAGAGGAGCAGCACGTCAAAAGTTGTGATCATCTTCATCAGCCACATCCAGAAGGGGTTCAAGGGAACTGCAGTGAATGCCGTTTTATGCTGCTGCGCTCCACCTCATGACAATGCAACAGTCAACTTTGGTCAGAGTCTTTGCCTGAGTGCGTGTCATTTTCCTAGCACTTTCCATCCTGCACTGGATCCTGCATCAGGAGGAAGGAGCAGAGGACTCGAAAATGTACTTCTACACAAAAAAGTTCAACAGGGAGGGGGAAGACAAAGGTGCGGACTCTTGTGCGCTCACTCGTAGCCCACAAGCCTGGAAAGAAGACACAGAAGGACTCGCAAGTGCGATGGCTGCCACGGCAATCGTGAGTGCCTTACTTGAAGCCAGGGACATCTTTGAATCCATGGCCATTCTCTTCGCCTTTCCTTAAAGGTCGCAGCCGGAGAATGGAGAAGAAATCTCTTCTCCATTTTAAAAAGCATTATTTACCTGCAAGCAATATAGAGAAATCGAAGATCAGACAAGCAATGAGGAGAAACCAAAGGTCAGACAAGCAATATAGAGGTATTAAAGGAGTCAGGATCACCACCCAGCAGTAACCTGCGCCTGCGAGGGATGTGCGATCTCTTGACCAACGAACCTGCACACACTGAGCCTACTCACCTCTGTTGTACTCATTGATCGGACTGTGTCTGCTGGTCGAGCAGAAGACCCTGAGGAGCATGGGACAGGTCTTCTCTCTGTCCACGGCCTCTGCAACGCCAGTCTTCCCACCTGCCGACCCTGAAGAGGTCTTGGCCAAGCTGGAGCCGGCGAGCTCGACGCCGTTGCGGGAGTCAGACGCGGAAACGCGAGACATCTCTTCCAGGAGAGAAAGAGAACTCGGTACTTCGTGTTGTGGTTGACTTTTTTGTTTACGTTTTCTGCCCATCCGGCCTTGCTGCCGTCCAGCCCGTCTGGACGAGGTCGTACCACCTGGTCAGAGCTGTAGGGATGTCTTCGAGCTGTTGATTCGCCAAGAAGCTGATCAAAGACATCTCCAGAGGTGTCAGCTCCGAGCTCGTGGGCGCTTGAAAAGGTTAGTGATTACATGGAGTTAGATACTGTATTCACCCAACCCGGACAAAATAGTCAAGATGGATTGCAGTGGACGAGAGCGGGGACAAACTGGTGTAGCGTGCGCATGCAGGCCAGGGACTTCAGGCGCAATCTACAGTAAAAAGCAGTAGCCCCCCTCGCGTCTGTCTGTGTGTGTGTCCGTCGACACCGCCAGTAGTGTACTGTTTTATGTTCTGACGCCAAATGTAACTTTAGAACATAATGTAAGTTGGTCTGTCACAGCTTTAGTACCACATATGGCAGTGGCCAGGGACTACACACACAGTTAATTACGTACACACTTATGACATGGTACCAGAGAAGCTGGTTGGGGTCTTCTAGTGACTTCCGTGATGACGTGAGTACTCTGGATGTGCAGCAGGACTCAGAACGATTGAATGATGCACGCCACAGCGAAAGGACTCTACAGATGCGCAGTACAGTCCAAGCAAAGACTCTTCTCTATCCATGAAAAGCCTTTTCGACCCATCCACAACCATTGTCCTGGCACTGAAGCAAGACTTTTACCTCCATGTCCAAATGGCTGAACTAAGTGGCCTTCCTGGGCGCACGTCTCATCTCCTGCTCAATCCCTGACATGAAGTAAGTATTAGGCTGGGTCAAAAGGAATTCAAAAGGAATTTTAGACTGTTAGCCGCACTGCTTCATAATTCTTACCTTACATCAAACAAACACAATTAGTCCAATGGCTCCCAAAAGAATGCTGTTTTACCTAACCTAAGCTAAAGTACCGTACATAAGGATGTTAGATTAATCAACATTATATATTTGGAGTGGTCTTTCTACGTGCTAAACGGAAGCTCTGCAGTCAAATGAAAGTGAAAGAAAGTCTTGCTCTACAGCCTTCCAAATCTTGACATGTTTTGAACTTATGAAATAAAGTTTATTGCCAGATCGGTCATTTTTCTTCTTCTTTGAAGACCATATGACTACATCGTGTTAGTTTGCTTTAAGGCTACTAAAATGAAGCTCCTTAGCTAAAATTCCAAAACTGACCCCTCTTCGTCCAATTCCAGCATGTAATTGTGGTGTTCTACGCAGGAGCTGGCATCTTCACACAATGATAAAGTGATCATTGGCATCATGGTTTGCAGTATGTGCCAGGTCTAGAGCATTTCAGCCCATTCCTGGTGGCTTTTTGAACATTGGCCGTCAGAAGAGAGAATGAACGACCCATGAGACTGGAGAGGAGGAACTGCTGAAGATAGGACTTAGTTGTGATACCATGTAATTTTAGACTGTCACTCTCCATGTCTAGAGGTGTGGTATGTACTTAAAAAGTATTACACGGTGACATATCCTATGTCGAATAACTAAGCTTTCTCGCCTGGAGGTGGTATATGCATACAATATAAGGCTCCTTCTATACAGCGTTTGAAGCAAGTTGAAGCGGACGCCCACTGCGTGACGTCAGACCTGATTGCTGCCGCCCGGTGCCCAGGACGAGGCTGTCTTGGTCCTGTCACAGTTTCTGCTATTTACTTCGGTTCTTCCTGCAGCGCAAGAAGTGCAGCTGCCGGCCAATTTTCGCCTGCTCCATCTTGTTGTCTCTGTCGTCGTCTGGCAAGACTTGGCCTTCTCCTTCGCCGCCGCCGCCGTCGTCATCGTCGTGATCGGATTCGGCGTAGGAAGTCGATTTTGTCAGTCTGTTGTCGCTCGCCGCCAGCAATCATGAGCAGGCCGCGCTATCACTTTCCCTCCTGGAACTACGGCTACACGCTGATGCCACCAGGCACAGACCCAGGCGCCGGGTTTCCGCCCCCCCAGTCATACGGCGGGTTCGGACCCTACCATGGGGGTTTCTCAGTTGGCCATGGTGGTGGCAGAATGCCATTCCGGGGCGGCTTTCGAGGAGGACAGCGAGGTGGAAAGTATCGCGGTGGTGGCGGAGACAGACAAGAAGATTCCTCGCAGAACAAGCCTGAGGAGTCGTCGTCGAAGAAGGAGGGTGACGAGGGAGCCAAAGTTGAGGAGGGGGAGTTAGTGGAATCTCAGCTGCAACAGCCGCCGCCGCCGCCGCCGCCACCGCCACCGCCCGAGCAGCCTCAAGAAGAGTCTTCTTCGACGTCTTCGAGGTCCCTAAGCGAGATCCTGAACGGCCGCAACCCTATCATGTTCTGCAACGACCAGTCAAAGTTTCGCAGGCTGCGCATGGAGTGGGAGCAAGTAAGCGAAACAGGTCCGCCCCACGACAAGACCTTCACATGGACCTTGAAGATGGGGGATATGGTGACCACGGGCATTGCCAACAGTAAGAAAATGGCCAAGAGCAAGGCAGCCGAAGAAATGGTGAAGAAGCTGGACGCACTGCCCAAGCCCCAGAAGAGATTTTATCCCCAATATCCACCTATGTTTCATCCTGGGCCTCCAGGCAACTTCTACCACAACCCCCGTCGAATGGGAATGCCACCCAAGAGGTTCAGGCCCGACTTTGTTCCCCAGCAGCCGCCTGAACAGGCTGCTGAGTCTTCTACTCCAGCTGGTGGTGCCGCCGCTGGTGCTGCCGCAGGTGCAGCGACTAGTGCTGCCGCTGGTGCTGCGGCTGGTGCTGTCGCTGGTGCTGCGGCTGGTGCAGCGTCTGCTGCAGCTGCAGTCCAGCAGGAGCAGCCAAATGGTCCCCAGAATAATCCTATCTCCAAGTTGTACGAGTATTGCAAGAAGAGGAGACTACCGGAGCCCTTGTTCGAGACCGTAGAGGAGAAGGTTCTGGAGACGAGGAAGACGCGGCAGGGGTTCACGCTGAAGAAGACCGAGTTCACGATGCAGTGCTCGCTCCAGAACAAGACGTTCGTCGGGACCGCCATGACCAAGAAGCAGGCTAAGTTCAATGCAGCCGCAGCCGCATGGGCAGAGTTCGGGGTGGGGGTTGGGCAAGACTCCATCAATTCATTGTTGCACACGCAGCGAATAGCCGCAACTTCTAGTAAGTAAAAGCTTTACTTTTTGGTTGATTTTGCAACGTTTGTTTGCAGTGTCTAAAAATACATTTTATGAGTATTGATAAGTTACAACGGATGTGTTGTCTACGATGACTTGGAGCAAATGCGTCTGTATTAACTTCACCAGACTGTACTGGCTGCCAAGAGCAAAGACAGCAGGGTGGTGATGCCGGCCGCGGCTGCCACTCTGGAGCCGGCGGAAGTCTCTTCGGGGTAGTAGTTGACGGTGATCCTCCCTTCAGGCATCTGCATGATGGGCGAATACTTCCTCACGTAGCTTTCGAACGCGTCGAAGTCCGTGGGCCCGCGGTCGTGGGTAATGACCACGCTGGGGAAGCCCAAAGTCTTGCTGCCGCCATCGGCCAAGAAACTGGGCAAAGCCACGGCGTGGATGGCGTTCAGGTCGAAGGGGCACCTTGAGAGGGCATACGTTGGAGTGTCAAAGCTTAAGTCGTGTCCGTCATGTCTCACCATGAGTCCAAGGTGGCACCGCCGCATCGTCTCTCCAGCAGCTGGACTCGGTCGCCCACGTTGCTCTTCCTGATGTCGTACACCACCCGTAGGCCGGACACCTGCATGAAGGGAGTCTCAACAGTCTTGTCGCTGCTGGTCCTGTTCCTGATGACAGTGGTCAGAAACTATTATGACCTGTAAGAAGGTTCCAGGATCGCAGTCGGCCTCCGGGCAAAGTCCCGATGCGTACGCCTCCAGCAGATTCTTCAGGTCCTCGCCCAGGATGGTGACTCGGTCGACGGTGTTGTTGAATGGCAGCACGTTGAAGATGTCCTCGCCCGTTATTTCACCTGCGTCATGATGTTGCAACTATTGCCGACGTGAGTCCCATTACCCGGATGCCTGCTGCTCACCGGCGATCAGATCCGCCCGGAGTCCACCATTGTTGATGAACGCGATCATTGTGTCGTCCCACATCTCCGCCATTGAGTCGGCCACGCAGTCCCCCAGGTTGCTCTCCACGTTCTTCTGAGGAGGGACCGAAAGCAGGACGTCAGTGCTGCCAATCACGGTGTAGTATTCGCTCATCTAGTGCGGCAACAACACACGTCATTCCATTCCGTACAGAAAAACATGCGTCAGACAAGCGTCGCTCATGAATACCCTGTCGCGATACTTCTGCATGGCGTCCAGCACCGTCGGGTCCATCGGCACCGAGCTGTCGAGGAGAATCACCTCAGCCAGGTCAACACCTACGTCATGGTTTGTCAGTAGCATCGTCATGGCGAGGACTGACGGCAACACCTACCAGTTCCGTCCACTGGAGTGAGTAGCTCTCCGGCCTCGTCCAAGTTGAGCGTGAACATGCCAATGTATTTGGAGAAGCAGAAGGCTTGCACAACAGGAACGACCTTTCCACTGGCCTTCAAAAGGTCGATAAAGCGCCATTTTTTCTTTCTCCCGCTCTGCGAGTGTGTGTGCTAATGAGGAAATGGGCCTAACCTGAGTGACGTAGGTCGGATACTCTCCCTCTGGTATCTCTATGGACGGCAGCTGGTCCCCAGAGTAGAGGAAGGAGTGCGAGTGTCCGCCCACCACCGCGTCGATGTCGGGCACACTTTGAGCGATGCGCTGATCGACGTCATAGCCAGAGTGGCCCAGAGCAATCAGAACGTCAACGCCTGGAACAGCACAGCAAGATCTGTGTTGAGCTCCGCTGGAAGCAGCATGGCAATGAGGAAATACCGGCTAATGGTGGCACTGGCAGACAAACACTAAAGCGCTCTCAACGTCAATGCGAGAATCAACCCTGATTTTGGGGAATAATAAATTTACATTGCATGCCATTGGTCACACATTTGAAACCGGGATGCCCAATCAATCCCCTTTTGTCCCAATCCCAGCCTTGTTCATCCCAGTCCCGTTAATCCCGGTCATGCCAATCTCCCACTCCTTGGTTGGGTCAGTTCCACTCTAATACACCTCACAAACCCAGTGAGTCGACGCCTGAGAACATGCCTGTACCGATTGGTGCAGTTCCCAATGACTCATCACTCTGTCCTCATCTTTTGCACTTGCCTTCGCTCTTGAGTTTCGCTGCCTCCTTGGTTATGGCCTCGATCTCATCGGTGTATTGCACGGTTGACCCCGGATTGGATATGATTGGTGTGTCTGTTGTCACATAACCAATGATCCCAACCTTCACACCATCCTTCTCTATCACCTCTGAGGGGGAATACTAGAAAAACACGGTGAGATGCTGACACTGCACTCTCAAGTGAAGCAACAACAGGGTGAAGTCCTTCAACCAAGTCGATCATTGATCATTTTGCCCTCACACTTTCACATTTTCCATCAGAGGAGCTGGTGTTTTTTGATCACTGAGAGACATCACTTCTGCAGGACCGACAAGCTTGGAAATGTGTCTGGTCTGGTGTTTGTTTGGAAAAACATGGCCAAGTAACAACAAAGACTAAGGAGACAATAAAGATAGGAAAAACAGCTGTTGTTTCATTTCGTTTTCTCCCAGAATTGAGGGTCTAAACTGTTTGCATATCGTACTCTTAGCTGAAGAGAATCATGAAGTAAGCAGTACTTTACGGGGTCCAGGCACAGAGTGAAAGTGAAGTGGAAAAAAGTGCTGGAAACATGGGATTTTCTTTTACTTCTTGGACTTGAGGTTTGTGACTGCAGAGTGCGAATTTGGTTTCTGGCTTTTAAAAGAATGCGTGAAAAAAAGTGAAAAAAGTACTTTTTCCACGCTTTTTTCACTTGTTTTTCACGCTCTTTTGCGTGAGAAAAAGTGGCTGCGTGAAAAAAAGGATTTTTTTTTTCACGATTTCTATTCATTGGCCAAACAAAGCAGTGTTTACAGACTTGATGTTGACTGTTAGAATTTGCATCTTTGATGTTGCTGGCATTAAGGCTCTGAGCCAGAAACTTAAAGGCTCTAAGGAGTTGTAAATCAGTGCACAACAACCATGCCAGCTCCGCTGACAGTTGTGAAAGTACCTTCAACTGCGGAGTCCCCGAGTTCTCGATCATGTTGGCTGCCACCATGGAATAGCTTGCTTCGAGGGTTAACGGGCGGACACCCTCTACTCCGTCGTCGAACTCGTGATTGCCGAAGGCCATCACGTCGAAGCCGACCATGTTGCCGAACTCGATGACTAGATCCAAGCGCCGCTTCATGAGTCGACATGACTGATCAAAAAAGGGTTGCCAGCTCACCTGGCTCGTACTTGTAGAGTGAATACCAAATGGTTCCCTGGTAGAAATCTCCAGCATTGAGAACCAGCACGTTTTCATGGGTCTCCCTCAGCTCAGTGATCTTGGTCTGGATCCTAGAACAGGCAGCTTCTAGAGCACAAGGAGACTTGGCGAGAACGACCAATTCAGTCTCATGTCTTATCCTGTACTGAGTTTGTGTTTCTTGTCCATGACGTGTGGCAACACTGAATTAGCTTCCCCTAAATAATGCGTTCTACTGCGAAATTTTCATGGGAAAGGTCATTACTGTTTGGTATCATTGGAGAGCTTCTCTTGTTGCCTTTCATTGCTGTGTACAGTGCTCGTGGCTTGGTACAAATCGTTGTCCTATGCGTAGTGGGATCATTGTAAGGCTGAATTTACGGTTGGAATGTGTGATGGAGAGTGTT
>JAAUXU010016123.1_pt1 | contig 17911 bp, 22 predicted proteins | sample 7278151 | NCBI WGS metagenome assembly JAAUXU01 (sample SAMN14350113, study PRJNA611818) | marine sediment metagenome | isolation source: surface marine sediment (1.8m) | place: French Polynesia: Moorea | collected 2018-08 | reverse complement strand
AGAGAAAAGGAAAGAGATAGAAACGATCTAAGATTGAGCACGAAAAAAAACCGATAGAAAAAAATATTTTCGATGGTTAAAGAGAGATATGAAATAACTGCAAAGCATAGTTGGAGCCGTCGGAGGTTACAAAAATGAACAAAAAGTTATTCTTATCCGACTCGACCCAGCTCAAAAGATATTCCAACTCGCGCCTCCCTATTAGTTTCGTCTGCTGACGAACGAGCAAGACGACGAAGGGACGGAAGGGACGAAGCCACGAAGGCCAGCCACAGCCAAGCCACAGCTGCGAATAATAAACTGCGATCGTAAGCATAAAGAAAATATGTCGTCAGTGCTGCCAAAGTGAAACTAATATATCACATATTCACACAATAGGCGACTTCTTGAGGATAAGTTAATGATTGTGGCTGAAAGGAATTAAGTGCAAGAAACCAAATGCCTCCGCTCTTTTCCACGGCACCGAAAGGTCAAAACCCGCCAGCAAAAATCTTGGTTTCTAACTCAAGTTCTATTTTTGACCTTGTGAAGTCAAAGAGGTTTATAGTGCACATTTTTGTTTTTAATTACTAATTAGGCAGCTAAGGCAGGCAGCAGCACTGTTTTTCACTTTTTGAGCGTCTTTCCCGTGACCGTGTTGTCCGTCGTCCCCGTCCTCACGTCCTTGGTGGCGGTGGACAAGTGCCTGGGCCAGGTCCACGTTAGAGTCAAGAGAAGGGGGAGCGGGGGAAAGAGCAGAGCAAGGCGTGGACGTGCACGTGGATATCAAGAGCGCCCTAGAGTGGAACGTGGACGCGAGCGCCGCTCGGTCCCATTATGGAGCGTCGCGTGCGGCAGCACCAGCCCGCCTCCAGGGAGCAGCTCCACGCCATCCTGCGGCAGAGGCTGGGGCTGGACGAGGGGGCAGGCGGCAGGGGGAGGCCCCAGGAGGACGGGGGCGCAGGCGGTGGAGGAGATCCCCCGGACGGAGATGCCGCGGCTGGTGGAGCTGCCGCGCCCCCGCCCATTCCTGGCGGTGGCGGGGTTGGCGCCCCTCCGCCCGCTGGTCTCTTTGGCCCTCCTCCCCTCCGCCCCCCGCCCGTCTTCTTCATGGGTCCCGGAGATCCTCATCCCATGCCCAACTTCGTCAACAACATCTTCCGTCCCCGCATGCACCCGGAGCCCGTAGGCCTTCACTACCGGCCACCTCCCGTGGCCCCCGTGCCACTGCCCGGTGCCGCAGGAGTCGGTCCACCCCTGGGTCCGCCTCCTCCCGACATCCCCGAATTGGCCCAGCAGATAATTCGCGCCGCCCGTATCGGCCTACCCCGCGATGGAGGCGGCCGCGCACCGCCACCATTCTATCGCCAGGCCTCCACCTGCTCCTCCTCTCCTCCCGACGACGACGAGGCGGCGGCCGCGGCCGTGGGCGGAGCGGGAGGTGGAGCGGGATTCCAGGCCAAGTCGTCCAACGTTAACGTGCACGGGGACAACGTCGTTTACTTACCAGAGGACCACGAGCCTGCTGGGCAGGTGGGCATCTTCATTGGTGACCGACCCCTGACTTCCGCCAGGCCCTACTTCGAGGTGGACTTGTTGGATAAGGGATCCGCCCCGGCCGGTTCGCCTGGGATAGTGGTGGGTCTCTGTTCCCAGCGGCACCCGATGGACGTCCTCCCCGGCTGGGCTTCGGAGTCGGTCGGGTTGCACATAAACGACGGGGTAGTCTTCCGCGGCAGGCCCCGCGGCCAGCCGCATGCCCAGTCTCCTTGCGATGCCGGTGACCGTGTGGGCTGCGGGCTGCGCATGCTCCAGTCACCAGGACCAGACGGGCAGAAGTTGGCCAGCGTCTTCTTCACCAGGAACGGCAAAGAGGTCGGACCTCCCAAGGACTCTGCCTCTGCTATCACTATCCCCATTCCAGCAGGAGGCTTCTTCCCCGCTGTGGGCATGCAGAACCTGGGAGAGGAGGTGTCGGTGCGACAGGGTCTGCCCTGGAGTCCAGAGGAAGACCTGATGCTGGTAGACTGCGGTGAGGACGAGTGGGTGCGCCTCCATGACATCAGGCTCAATGGACAAGTGCTTGAGTACGTCGGCAGGGGCAAGTCCTTGGTGGACGTCGGCCTGGCCCAGGCTCGGGCTCCCATCTGCACCCGAAACCACTACTTCGAGATAGAAATAGTCGACCCGGGAAGGAACTGCTACATCGCCATTGGCCTGGCCCGACGGGACTATCCCAAGAACAGGCATCCGGGCTGGAACAAGGGCTCCATCGCTTACCACGCGGACGACGGCAAGGTGTTCGTGGGGAGCGGCGTGGGCGCTCCCTTCGGGCCCAGGTGCAACAAAGGGGATGTCATGGGCTGCGGGGTGCTGTTCCCACGTAACTACGAATGCAAGAGCGACAGCGAGGAGGAGCTAGAACAGCAGGCCCGCGGAGGAGGAAGTATGGACGGAATCGGCGGTGGCGGAGCTTCAGGAGACGCTGCGGCCGCCGCCGCCGCCGCCGCTGCGGCCGCCGCCGCTGCAGCAGGAGGTGATCACGATTACGCACAAATCGACGACTTGGGTTCGGAGGATTCCGAGGTTGACGAGGAAGAGGAGGAGGACGAGTGGTGGCACGATAGGGTTTTCATCCAATCTGGGGTTCGAGTTCAGGTAAAAAGGAAAGATAGTGAATTTATCGTGATTTGAATTTAATATTTTCTTTCTTTCCGCAGATATATTTCACGCGAAACGGAAAAGTAATTGGGAAAAAGGATGTTCGGATACCCAAAGGCGGCTTTTATCCGACTATCGGAATGATGAGTTGCCAGGAGAAAGTCAGAGTGGATCTACGACCTCTCTCCGGTTGAAACTAACATGGTGAAAATTATTCAGATCATACTGTGATAATCATTAAGTCGTTATAAATGTCCAAAAGAGCGAAAAAAAACTGTTGAATTCGAAAAATAATAAAGTCACTATGCTGAATCGATTCAAAATTATTTCGTTTTTTTTGTGCGGGAATTTTAGTTCTGTATGGAATTTGATTAATGAAAAGTTCGGTTGTGCGTGATCGTAAAGCGTAGTCATGAATTTTGGTGCTTATGGGCCTTTGATCGGAGCTGCGATCATCACCCTCTCCTCACCCGTGGTAGCCATAGGAGTCTACGAAATCGTGCGCCATCGTGACTTCCAGGCTTTCGTGGCGACCCCGCTGGGCAAGGTCGCGAGCGCTCTGATCACCGGGGGCCTTATGGCCTTCGTCGTGATGAACGTACAAGGCGAGGGCGGCAGCTTCGTCGACACTGTGCAGGAGCAAGTACAGGGGAGCTACTGGGACGCCATCAAGAGCCAGGTGCAGCAGAGCTACTCGGAGGCAATCTGGAGCTATCTCGAGTCGCAGTCTTCCTCGGTGATTGCAGCAGGCATGGCCGGGATCGTGGGGATCGCCGCCCTCCTGTTCAACTACTACATCGACTAATGTACCAAAGGAAAAGGAAGGAAAGCCGCTGTAAATTACACATTTCGATCGGTTCAGAAGTACCACATTCATGTATTCGAACACGGTCAATTTTCGGAGCGTAATTTTTTTTTGTTCGCAGGTTAATACCAGGCAGGTTCAAGCAAATCAATCACAAGTAATAAGCTCTTACGTACAGTACCTGTACAGTGTGCGTTTGGCTGTTTGGTAACAGTGTGCAGCAGAAACTTTTTGAAACCACGGAAATTATTTTCTTCCTGTTCAAACAGTAAGCTCGTTCCTCCTGCGCGTACTAGCTCTGACTTTCCACGGCGGCTGCACCATCGGTTCCTCGGGACTCGCCTCGACCTATGACATTTTTGTCGAGGTTAAGTACTTGCTTGTAGCTATATCTAGCTGTGGCATATTTACCTTTACTTCCAGTTGCGCCCCTTTGGCCTCCAGCATTTCCTCAATTTCTGGCTGACCATATCGTTGGCTAACTTTCAGAGGAGTTAGTCCTCTATAGTCAGTTAGGTTGACATCTGCTCCTCTGAAAATTAACGACTTGTGGAAATAATTTCAAAAAAATTACCTTGCAACAGAAAGCCAGAAAGAAGAACAAGATGGGGGATTTTTTCTAGTCTTTTTGTGTTCCAAATGTTTTCCCAAAGGACTTGCCGATTGAAAAGTTGGCATGAGCTTGGGACGTTAGAATAGGTGGTGACGACTGCCTGTCTGCCTCTTGTCTTGAACTGGGGAGTGCAGGGTTGCAAATACGCACCGCTGTATCAACTAGCACTATCCTTAGATTTAGGTGCTGTATGCAAAGCCATGCGTGTATGCAATCCTTTTTTGGAAACAGAGTCGAAATATACTGTAGCCGAGAGAACAAGGTACTGCTGCTGGATGTAATTCAAAAGGCAGAGTCAATTACCTGTCGATCAGCTCTTTGGCGACCTCCACCCTTCCGCAGATGATCGCGTCGTGCAGTGGGGTGGAGAACCTGGGGAAGAGCTTCTGGTTGACGTCCTCGCCCAGGTCTAGTCTCATCCGCACCTCCTGCAGGTTCCCCGCCATTGCGGCCTCGTTCAGGGAAGCGGACATTACTTCCGGAAGGGAGAGATCGTTCCCCGAGATATGAAAACAAAGATGTAGTTACAATGCCGGGAGCGTTGCGACCTTGGCCTTGGAAGGACGAAAAGACGACTAGACGTACTAGTCGGTTCCTACGCGTTTTTGTAGGTGGGCAGTATACAGGTAAAGAGAGGCGGGAAAGAAAAAGGAAAGAGAAGAGCATGCACGGCGGAGGAGATAGACCTGGAAAGTCATTCCACATTTTAATGTTTTGGACCCCTGACAGTTGCATACATCTCTTTTCTTTGATATAGCCAACCCACCATGTCAGACAATCGGAGAAAAAATACAAAATCAAGCCTTTATTCCGTCCTTCAAAGGAAGAGCTTATCATCGCCAGCCTGCCTCGGTCTCGGTCGGGCGGACAGAATTCCAGGCGCGTTTTTTTGCCACCCGCAAGCACACTATGCGGGGAACGCTGGCCGTGTACGCTCCGACAGGTCGGAGGAGGGGGAAGGCGGAGACGAAGATTTAGCACCGACTGGCCGAAAAGTGAAAGCAATAGTCAACATTCGAATTTCGAAAGCTAATTGAAGAAACTTCACCAATTATTGAAAAAAGGTGAATAGATTAAGTTTTTTTACTGGCCTATACAAAATGAAATTGAAAAAAAAAATCATTATCTGGAACATCTCCTCACATCATCCGTCATCCCCTATCTCCATCATTTTGGAGGAGAAAGTATTTTTTTGCAATACTTTCCTGCTTCTCTTCCTGCGGAAAGTTTTTTTTTTGTTCACGGCTGGGTCATTTCTGGCTCAAAGCCCGAACGAGGCAGGGATGGGGGAGAGCGCGGAAGTGACGAGAAGAAACGTGCGGCAACGGCGCTCGGGGCGACGGACGACCGCGGGTCGGGCTTGCTCAAAGGAATCGGGGCGAACGCCTTAGATTGCGCGGGTAGCACGGCTCGTTCCTCCCCCGCCGCGAGCCGGGGATGGGCACGTACACGTAGTCTCGTGCTTCACATTCCATTCGAGCTTTGTCACCCGCCACCGCGCGGGGCCTCTCACAGCCTTGCACTTCGAAAGCGGGAATGAGGGGGGATAATTTTAATTGGAGACCCATGTGTCATCTCAATGGCCCGTAGATTTTCAACTCTCTCCTGGGCGGCTCATTTTTTCTCCTCCCTGTTCGAAACGATGAAGAAACAGAAAAATGGAATATTTAACGCCCCGTTGAGCGGGAGGGCGCCAGCAATAAATTCTCATTTCCGCTTCACTCGTCCTGTGAGACAGCCCTCACGACTTTATTTTTCGGGGAATGAGTGGGGGAAAACGATCGCCGGCCTTCTCACAGTCGTCTTTCCGTTCACCTTGCATTCCGCGGAGTTAAAGATCCGCAGACAGACGAGAAGAAAAACACAGACCGATGCAAGCTTCAAAAGAAACGGGTTGGACTTAAAGCATAGTTCCATACGGTCAGCACGTAGACACGTAAAAACTTACGGGCAATTCAATAAAACGAGACGTTGAACAGCGTACAAAGTTGGCCTGCTGAAACATATACAGGGCTAATTCAAGACGTGTGGTGCATCAAGATTCTGTTCAGGCAGCCGAAGGACAGGACCAGGGCGATTCCGCACTTGCACAACTTGGCCACCAGGTTGGGCTCCGCCTCTTTCTCTTGTCGACCTGGCGTCTCCTCCTCCGGCCGCTGCTTCTTCCTCATGACGAAGTAGACGTAGGCGAATGAGGCCACGGAGAAGACAAAGAGAAACGCAAAGAGGAGCAGGGAGTAGCGGCTCCTCTGGGACTCCCGTTTCCACGCCAAAGTGAGCCTTTGCATAAACCACAGCAGGAAGCCGGCGTACACGATACCGAAGAGAGCGGTTCCTTGCTTGTAAGACAGTTCCATTCTAGCTTCCTTATTTTTACAGGATTCGGGGACCAAAGAAATCAATGCCTTCAAACAAATACAGGAGTACACCACGCAATATCCCACAAAAAGTAGATTCTTTGTTTTAGAAAAAAAACCACTATGTTTTTGTTTTTGTTTTTGTTTTTGAGGAAACGGTAATAATGCCACAGGATTCGAAAGTTCACGAAGGTAAACTTCTACACTTTGTACGAAATTCAAGTCTTGAAACGGTTCACAGGAATATTTCGTTCTTACGAGAGAGTGTAGGAACTGAACTGCAGGCGAAGTTCAGTGCCCCAATCAAAAAGGTAGATATTTTTTTCTTCACTTCTTTACTCCTAGAGCACCAAGTCTACAAGCGGAGGTTATTCTTCACTCATCGAAAGTAGGCGTCCCCTCTCCTCTATGGCCACCACCACTTCGCCCTCTGCTCCAGTCGCCCGGCCTCTTCCTATCGCGGGGAGACCGGTCTCTGTTATGGCGGTAGCCTCCTCCGCCACTGCCACCTTGCTCGTGGTAGTCTCGGCTGTCTCTTCTTCCCCCGCCTCCACCTCCTCGACGCCGATTGTAATCTCGCTGGTCTCCACGCCAGTTGCCTCCCCCGCCTCCGCCCCCTCCGCCGTGGTACCATCCCCCCTGCCTTTCCTCTTGATCTCGGTGATGCTGTTGGGGCCAGTCCTCTCCGCCGTGGAAGTCCTGCTGCTGCTGTTGGTGCTGCCAGGGCGGCGGCCGGCCCCCCATGGGCGGCGGCACCTGGTGCTCCATCCACGGGCCCGGAGGGGGACCCTGAGGCGGGTGGCTGCCACCGCCCATGTGGAACTGCGGCGGCACCGGGACGGGAGGAAGGGGAGGGGGCCCGGTATTCATCCAATTAGGGTCGCTGTAGGGGGCGGCGGCTGGCGGGGGCGCGTCGAATCTCATGTCCGGGTCGGGAACGAAGCTCTGCTGGTTGGCACCGAACGGCGGAGGAGTCCCGCCAACACCGACGGAGGGCTGAGGCGCAGAAGGGGGAGGCCCCGTCATGCCCTCCATCTCCTGCGCCTTGGCCAGGAGATCCGCGTCGCTCATCTTGCTCAAGGAGGACTTGCTGCTGTTTCCTTCTCTTCCTGATGCCGATCCCGAAGTGCCAGGGGCGGCTTCCGACGAAGACCCCTCGCCGCCGAATAGAATGTTGGCGATGCTGTTGGGGAGACCCTGGAATCCCTTCACCGCCCCCGGCCCCTGAGGACCACCCTCTGCGGCAGAGGTGCCGTCGCCGGAAGTCGCTTTCTCGGACTCCTTGGACTTGATGGATGCCAGCTCAGCCTTCTGCTTCTCAATCTCCTTCGTCAGCTTGGCCAGCTCCTCGGTGAATCCTCCGGAGGAGGAAGTAATGGGCTTGTGCTTCTCTCCCTCCTCCACCTTCTTCCGCTTGGCGTGAGGGGCCTCCTCGAAGGCGCTTTCCGGATCATAGACGTCGTCGTCGCCCATCCCACCGGCGGCGGGGCTGCCGGAGGCGCGGCCGCTGAAAGGAGACTCGTCGTGGCCCATCAGATCCAGGTTGGCCTCTCCGGCCATGGCGGGGTCGTACTCGTCTTCCACCGCTTCCGCCGGCTCCATTTCTCTCGACTGGCTCCTTTCGTCTCTCTTCGACTTCTTCTTGAGTGTGATGACGGTGTGCGGTTTCTTGGCTGCCTTGGCGGCTCCCGGCCGCTTCCTTTTGGACCTCACCACTAGCGCCAGTAGGGAGTTGGGTCTGTCGTCGTCCAGTCCCGGTCCGTCGCACGGGAGGAGACAGTCGTGCAGGGACTCCTTCGCCGCAAGAGGGAGGATGTAGCAGTCTTTCACCATGAAGCTGTTATTTCCCACGACTCCGAAGCGCTTGCGCCCCTGGAGGTAGGAGAAGAAAGACTCGTAGTTGCCCTTGTCATCGTCCGAGGAGGGTTGGAGCCGGATGAGGAGGATCTCCTTGGTCTGGGCCTCATTCAGCTGCTCAATGTAGTCCCACACGATCTTGGGTGGGATTCGCCCGACAATCTTGAGCTCGTTCTTAAGGTCGACGGTGAGGTAGTCTGTGGTGCCGGACACGGCCTGGGCCTTGACGGAGAACTTGGCCACGTCCGGCATCTCGATGTCTCCCTTCCAGACGGTCGGGTTGCCCTTCTCGTCGTACTCAGTCTCCGGGGTCTTGATGGTGACAGTGGAGGTCACCTCCTGCTGGTTGGGGGTGCGAGGGGAGGGCGGCAGTTTCGGAGCGGTAGGCTCCTCGCCTTCCTCCACGGGGATGACGTCGGAGTCATCCTCGTCCACTCCTTCGTCCAAATCGACCCCGAGAGGGATGGCCTGCTCCATTGACTTCTGGACGGCCGAGAGAACACGTTCTGCCTTGGCCACTTGCTCGGAGAACTCCTTCTGCCTCCTCTCCTCTTCCTCCTTCTCCTTGCGTCTTTTCTCCTCTTCCTCCTTGTCCTCCTTCGGCAGGATAATCGACGCCTTATCCTTGCTGCTTCCCTCCACCGAAGAGGACGAAACTTTAGACTTGTCTTTGTCTCTATGACTGCTTTTCGAGGTAGAGGACGAGTGGCGCCTGTGCGAGCTGGAGCTCCCCTCCCTGGAGGAGGAGGAATGACGATGCCTCTTCCGGTCACCGCCCTCCTTGGACGAGGACGGGGACGCAGATGAGGAGTGATTGTGACGATGCCTCTGACTTTTATCGTCCGATTTGGAGGAGCGGTGCCGGCTCCTGCTGCTGCTGTGGTGCTTGCTGCTGCTGCTGCTCCCTGAGTGACGGTGCTTGTCCCTTTTGTCCTTGTCCCTTCTGCGCCTCTCCTTGTCCTCTTTCTCCTCGATCTTGGTCTTCTTGTCCCCGTCCTTGTCCGCCGCGTCGGCGATATCGTCTGGCAGTTTGACTAATTCCTTGTCGCCCCCCTCCTTGCTTCCCTCCTTGGCGTCCCCAATGATCTCCTCCCCCTTGTGGCTCTTGACCACAAACTTTGTGCCCCTGGCCAGCTGGTCCAGCTCATTGGCCTTGATCATATCTATGTCGTGCTTGAGCTCTTGCTGCCTCCACTGCTGTAGCTCCTTGTTGGCCATCTCCTCCGCCGACATGGCCACCAACTCGCGCGGGGAGATCCGCCGACCCACGATCTTGCGGAACAGCCCGCTGTTCTTCTCGTCTCTGATATTGAACACGAGGCTGCGGTATTTATTTTTGTACTTGGGGCCTACGTCTTTATTGTACAGTCTGAACAGCTTCTCCTCAATGTCCCTGACGAGCTCCCTCAGCTTGGACTCCTCCACGGTGACGTCGTCGCACTTCTTGATCCGGTTCCTGAGGGCCTCCTCGATCCCCTTGAGGGCGTTTTGGCGCACAGGCTTGGGGTCTGCGGGCGGAGGCGGCGCGGCAATCGTCTCCCCCTTGGCCACGGGGGTCTTCCGGACCTGGGGCTCCTTCTTCGGGGTCAGGGGCTGCTGCAGTAGGTAATCTCTTGCGGAGCTGGAGGAGGATGGCTTGTAGTGAGGCTCCTCAAAGGAGCGCCGCTTTTCGAGGGATCGTTTGGCGGAGTCCCCGCCATGCATCTTCTCTCGAGCGGCCGAAAGACTGGAGAGTGCGCTCTGTTTGTACTCGGCCAGCCTCTGGTCGACCAGGGAGGACTTCTCCGACTGGGAAAGTTGCTTGTGAGGTTGTACTATTTTCGGTTTTCTGTTAGTCATATGCCTTTTTGCAGACCTGTGGAAGAGAAAAGTGTACCGAAATAATACAAAACTTGTCGGAGAAAGTGTTAACGCAAGAGGAAAGACCTACCCGTAGAATTTGGAGGTAGAGGTCCCGGACCTGGCGCCGATGGCAGCGTAGTAGGTGGGGTGGCGAAGCAGCCAAGACTCCAGGTTTTTAGCAGACGGCGCGCTCGGCCCCGTAAGCATGGTGTTGGACCTCGGGTCCATGACCATGACGGACGTGGCCGAAGGAGACACCGCCGAAGACGATGACAATGACTGCTTGCTCTTGTCCGACATGATGGCCTCCTTGGCCTTCCTGGCGTGCTTGACGATGCACTCGTCGCGGCAGTAAATGGACTGCTCTCTCGGGGGATTGTCGCAAACGAAACAACTGTTCTTCGGCTTGGCCTACAAACAGAGAGGAAAACAAGCATCGATTTTTGCCGTGAGATGCAAACGTAAGCAAGAAATTGGAGAAACGGAGAAACGGAGGAGAGTGAAGCAATCGGGCGATAAAACGAACGATTTAGCCAACATTTGTTGAAAGAAATCTGTCATACCTTTGCTGCTTCTTGCGCCGCCTCTTTTGACGATATGGACCTCTTAAGCGGGGGGAGCTTCTTCTTGGCCTTGTGTTCTTTATGCTGCTGCATCTCCTCGGCTCTCTTCTTTCTCTCCTCCTCCCTCTCCTTGAGCTTCTGCGCAAGCTCCTTCCTCTTGAGCTCGCTCTGCGCCGCCTCCCTGTCCTCCTTGCACTTCGGGCACCGCCACTCGTTTCCCGCCTCCTCCATCTCCTTGCCCATGTCCTTGGAGATGCCCACGCACTTGCCGTGGAACCACTCAAGGCAAGTGTCGCAGCAGATCATGAAGCGGTTGTTGTGCGGCTGCTTGCAGATGCACCACAGGCGCTCAGGGTCGTCCTCGGAGTTGTCGTCGGACAGAAGGTCGTCGCCGCCGCCGTCATCTTCCCCCGCGGTCTCTCCCTCTCCCTCCGGGAGCGGCTGCAACGGCTGCGTCGATGCTTCTGAGTCTTGTTCGGCGTCCGCCAGGTCTCTGATGACCTCTTGCGGGGAGTCCGTCGACGTCTTGACCATGTTTTTCATAGCCTGCTGTCTCTGCTTGTCCACAAATGCAGACTCGAAGTCACCGGACTTTAGGTGAGCAGGGATCTTTCGCTCTCTTTTCGGCCTGAGGAGAAATGTGAATGTCACGTTAATATCTACAATGCACACTGCATAGAAAGCTGGAATTACCTTCCCCCCACGACGCTCCCCTCCCTGCTGGAGCTGATGGAGTCTGTCTCCTCCGCGCCGCTCCCCCCCTCAGAGGCGCCTACGACCACACCCGCCAGCTTCTTGCTCCTCTCCTCTGCCTCTTCCCTCTCCTTCTTCATCCTGGCCTGGTTTTCCATCCTGATCCTCTCCGCCTCCTCCTTCATCTCACGGTCCATCTGTCGCTGGCTCCGGCGCTTGGGCGGGCTGCGCTTCGTGCCGCCGCCGGGGCAGGACGGGTCGGCCGAGGAAGAGGACCCCCCTTCCTCCGCGTTGTTGTCAGAGTCGGATGGCTGAGGGCCGGCAGCGACGGCGGAGTCCTGTCCTCCCCCAAGCTCCTCCGGCACGTCTCCAGGTTCTTCCGCCGCCACCAGCAGGCTCACCATGAGATCTTCTTCTCCTGCCTCCTCTTCTTCTCCCTCCTGCTCCGCAGCAGCAGCAGCGGCGCCGCCCTCCTCCAAGACGTCCAGCATCCCCTTGGCCTCCTCAGATTGGAGCACGTTCTCCAGGGTGCTCATCTGGTCCTGGCTCAGCAGGAGGATGGGGTTCCCCGCCGCGGTCGTCACCGCCACGGCCTGGGCGCCCGACGCCGCCTCGGCCGCAGCTGACCCGGCGATGGCGGGGTCGCTGAGAATGAGGCTCTCGAGGCCGGGGTCGGCGTCCACCACCGGCGTGCCGGAGCCTGCGCTGCCGGACCCGGATGCCGCCCCGGCGACCACCGTCACCCCGCCCGAGGACACGTCGAGCGTCTCGGCATCCTGGGAGACGAACTCGTCCACCAGGTGCGACGAGGAGTCTCCGCGCCCGGATAAAGAGGCTGAAAGGGAAATCAAAGGTCAGATCAACATGTAGGCGACCGCAGAATGAATATGAGACCCACTCACCGCCCAGGTCCCTGGCGAAGAATCCCTGCGCGTCCCCCGCCTCTCCTCCCTTGTCCGCCTCCTGAGGGTCGTCCATGTCGAGGCACGGAGGGCACAGGAGGTCACGACCTCATCCCTCACTTAGGACAACAACAGTTTCGACGTCGGCCTTTCTTGATCTTTGCGGCTTTTCCCCTTTTTTTCGCGTGGCCTTTTTTCGCTGCTTTCTTTCCTCTCTTTTCCCCTTCAGCTGTTTACTTGTTCTCAGCTGATCAAAACTGTTCCGCCCATTTTTTCTTTTCTGCCTCATCGGCCAACACGGCCCCACAAGGGAGGGGCATAGTCAATGCAACGAGACACTAGTTTGGGGAAGAAATTATTATTTTATTTAGGCAGTTGCATAGATTACGTGGTAATTCCCACAACTTGATAGATTCTTCTGATTTTCTTCATCTGTCTCAAAAAAGATGTGATTATTTTTAAAGCTGTGCCTGTTCGCAGTTTTCCTCAGTTTTCAGTTTTATTCGGTTTCTTTTTCTATGGGAAAGTGTTTGCTGGCGTCAGGAAGAAGAAAGAAAAGAAGAAAAAATCCGTTTTCGAATTTCGACTTTTGGAGTTTTGGTGTCTCTTGTTAGGAATAGTAGGCCGCCCGCCTCCTCGACCTCCTCCACCTTTTTTTTGGCCAAAGGTTATCCTTGTAGTTGGCGACCTTGGAGGAGGATCAAGGAGACTTGCTCAACTTCCCCAGGGTCGCTTTGACGCTTTCAGAACCCCTCCTTGGTGGTTGAGTGGGAGTCTTTGCCGGCTTTTTAGCCTTTGTGCGGCTAGTTTGGGCCTCTCCTCCTTCAAGCCCGCCAAGATGAACATGGCCAACCTGAATCTGGACGAGATCCAGATGCTGGCGATGGCCGCCGCCAATGCCGCCGCCGCCGCGCAACAGCACCAGGTGAAATACCCTTGACTCCTGCAACGCAGCTGGCCGGTTTGCTAACGGGAAACTATGTGATATTTCAGAATTCGTCGTCTTCCCGGAGCGGCGGCGGCTCATCTTCGTCCTCCTCTGCCGCGGCCCACGGCCTCACGGCGGCACAGGCACAGGCGGCGCTCCAGGCCGCCGCCGCCGCGGGACTCACCGGCAGTTTCCCCGGCGCCGGCGCCGCCTCCCTGAGCGCCGCCACCGCTGGCCTCGGCGGCGCGGCCTCTGCGACGCCGGTGGCCTCCCCTGCCGCGCCCTCGCCGCACTCCGCCGCCACCATCACTCCCATCCCCGCCCCTCCCGCGCCGAAGCCCCCTCCGAGGGCCATCCCGATCCCCATACCGGTGCAGAACGGGGTGAGTCTCAGAGATGGTGTTCTCATTGCCTGCTGCGCCTGCGGTGTCTTATTATTTTCAACCATTGAATTTCCCACAGAACCACAGCGTATCTTCCTCCCCCTCCGCCGCGGCCCTGTCTGCGACCTCCACCGCGGCCACAGCCCAGGCCGCCGCCGCGGCCGCCGCGGCCGGCGCAGGAGGCGCCCTAGACCCGCAGTCGCAGTCCAAGTACCAGCAACTTCTGTCGGTGATCGAGGAGATGAGCAAGGACATCCGCCCCACCTATGCCGGGTCCAAGTCCAGTGCAGAGCGACTCAAGCGCGGCATCGTCTACGCCAGGATCCTGGTTCGGGAGTGCCTGGTCGAGACGGAGCGCAGCGCAAGGAGTTGAACGGAAAGATTGTCCTGAAATTGGAAGCCTGAAAAAAGCTTCTTATCAAGGGGCAATCAGTACCTCCCTGAAGCACAGGAAAGGCGAAACAAGAGTTACCCCCAAGATTGAACAAGACTTACCCTTACCACTCATGTATTTTGAGCGCCGTAATTTATTAGTTTCGAGTGTCTGTGCATTTTACCTTTCCAACACATTAGAGTTCAATATTCACAAGATCGAGAACACACCTGGCAGAAAAATGTTCACCAAACATAGACATATACTAGAGGTCCGCCGAGTAGAGAGAAAGGGAGAGAATATGTGCAGCGGTGCGGTGACATGAATTGAATAAAATGGAAATCCGAAGCAATCTTCTTTGTTCTTAGCTTAGCATTTGACCAAGGTCTTCGTTTGTATTTTTCACACCCAGGGCGGACACGGTTCCTCAGCGATGGTGGCCGGGTCCAAGGAGAGCCCATCCGCCGCCGCCGCGGCGGGTCAGGAGCGGCCATGCTGTGACTGCGGCTGCCCTTACTGCAGCCAGGGCGGGGCGACCCCTCCTCCACCTCCTCCTCCACCACCAGACTCGATCGAGATCAAGGCCGTGCCGGTGAAGGTCTTCGTGTGCTCGCACCCGGAGTGCTCCTTCCAAGCGGAGAGCCTGGGCGCGGTCGTGGGCCACAAGAGGAAGGAACACTTAGTTAAGAGGCCCAGGAAGCCGCCGCTGAGAAAAAAGCCGATCGTGCTGTCACTGCTCAAGGTGGAAATCTCGGAAGCAGAGGATGCCAAGGAGCAGGAGGAGGAAAACTTGGCTAAGTACGCCGCAGTAGGAATCACGAAGTGCAGCGTCCGGCTTCAAAAACTTCCGCTCCTGGAATCTTTGGCTGAGGAGCAGAGGAAGAAGAAGCTGTTGGACACCAACGCCCCCGGAATCCCCTCCCCGCCAGGTCCCGCAAGGGATGAAGGAGGAGAGGGCTGCCTGGATGACCAGTGGGAGTCCGCTTCCGCCGTTGGAGAAGGTTTCTATTATGGTGGGGGAGTCGTAATTTATCAATCCTCGTACGTCATAATGCGGTGCGGTATCTTCGACAACCTTTTTTTAGATGAAGCCCCGGAGGAAACAGGCTACCTCGATGACAACGGCGCTCCGGTGCAAGAGGATCCGAATGTAAAGGAGGAACTACCCTTGAAGCGAAAACATGACCAGACTTTTAGGAAAACTAGGTCTTCGCCCGGGGATGGCCCTTTCGCCAAGAGAAAAAAGGTACAATTAATATTGCATCTGATGTTTGAATAAGTAGTGCGGCCAAGTCTGTAAGACACGTACCGCGTCATTTTCAGGCTATGAAAGAATGTCCTAAGTGCTCTGAAAGCTACACCAAGAGGGAGCTTCACCTGGAGACTTGCGACATGGGGGAGAAGAGACGGAGCTGCGTCTTCACCGGCTGCGAATTTGCGGGTGACCGCAAGCAGTTGACCAAGCACTGCAGTGAAATCCACTTCAATCATCCTGTCTACGACAGGACGCAGGTCTGATTATTATATTTGTTTAAAAAAGAAGTGACTCGTTTTCATAGTTCTTTTGTCTCAGGACGAGGCCTACGATTCCCTGGTGGAAGCGATAAAAGAGGAGAAGGCGGGAGTGGGCCAAGAAGTGACGGTGTACCGGTGCAAGGTGTGTCAGAGCACCAATGCCTCCAAGGTGCACATGAGTGCGCATGTTGCGAGTAAGCACCATGAACAGGCTGGAGGTCCCGTTCTCCAATGCCTCTTCTGCCCGCATCAAACGAGGCACACCTTCAACCTGAAGTTCCATGTCAAGGTGAGCATGAGGCTTGCAAAGTTTAGACCAACGTGGTTTTGCATCGTTCATAGGTCAATTCAATTTCCACTTCATCGGGAGTATCTTTCCCTCCTCAACCTATGAGGGTTAATTTGTTTGCTAACCTTTCCACTTTCAAGCCTCACAAAAGTGAGACTGGTTTCCAATTTCTCCTTTCCTCTATTTCAGACTTCGCATTTCAACTTAGGCAGGAACGGGAAGCCAATGCTACGGTGCGGCATGTGCGACTTCATGTCAGAGGAAGGGAAGGATTTTGAAGACCACTGGGAGACGCACAACCACACACCCAAGGAGCAGGTCCAGTGTGTCTTTCCGGATTGCGACTTCAGCACAGAACATAGATCTCAACTCTTGACCCACCAGGTATGATTTATAATGTTTTCATTAAATTTTCTCTTTTTGGAAAAAAATCACCCCCGGCCCCATGTATTGGTTCTTTTTCCGGGACAGGACGAGACTCACTTTCTTCACCCACGCTACCATCCCAACAAGGATGCCAAGCTGAGGGAGAAGATTGAGGAAAAGAGGGTTGATGTCGAGGGTGGGACTGGCGCCGGTGTCGGCTTCGTCTGTACAATGTGTGGGGAGGAAAGAGGGAGCATGTTGATGACGGAGCTGCATGTGGCTGCCACGCACTTCTCCGAGGTAGCTGGCGCCGAGCTCACCAAGTGCGTCTTCTGCACACCCTTCAGCGCCAGGCACACCTTCATTCTGAAGCAGCACGTTCAGGTAATCGGCCTTTCTCACAAACCCCATCCCACGCGGCCACGCCTATCTCTCGCGATATCTTTTCCCAGGAGAAGCACCTGGCCAAGAAAGAGCGCCGCCCTAAGAAGGTAAGTCAATCTAAGAAGATGTTTTCACCGATAAGGATCGTTGAAAAGATCAAGATCTTTTCTCAGGAGAAGCAATTGGCTAAGAAAAAGCGCCGCTCTAAGGAATGTCAATCAAGGGATATTTTTAGAAATATTTATTTAAAAAGTTCTCCTGATTCTGATTCTCCTACAGCTTTTTAGCAAACTTTGCGAACATTGTGGGGCGCCAGGGAAAAACATGGCACGGCACTTGAAAGTTTGCGGCAAAAAGGAAGCATCACCCTGCGCCTTCAACGGCTGCTCCTTTTCGAGCTTGTCTACCGGGGCTCTCAACAAGCACTACCAGGAGGTCCACTTCACGCACCCCATTTACGACGACAAACAGGTAGTTATCGTCTTTTTGAAAATTCAGAAACCCGAGCGTTTTTCACGCTTGATATTTTCTGCAGAACAATGTGTACGCCAAGCATGTGAAGAGGATCCCGGGCCAGGACGATCAGGGAAAGGCGCTTTACCGCTGCCAGTTGTGCCCCCTGCAGAAAGTGGGCAGACAAGCGGTGGAGGCCCACGTCGCCAACAAGCACGCGGACCAGGTCGGCGGGCCAGTACTAAAGTGCCTCTTCTGCTCCTTCCAGGGCAGGCACACTTCTGCTCTCAAAATGCATGTCAAGGTAAGCACCTTCTAGGATTGTTTCATATTTGTCTAGAGCGTTTCCTAGTTTGTATCGTAAACCGCCATTGCAGAATGTTCATCCTTCCATATCTAATCATCTGGAGTGGGTAGAAACTCTGAGGTGCGACATGTGCGACCACGAATCGGAAGAAGGGCAGGAGTTTGAGCACCACTGGGAAAGCCACCTTGGAGTCTCTCTCCTTCAACCCCTGCAGTGCCCTTTCCAAACGTGCGGGTTTTCTTCTATGGACCGAGGGTTCTTGGACTCTCATCTGGTGAGTCCAACATACTGTACAAGCATTTTTAAGTATGGCAATGGTTCCCTAACTGTGTTGTACTCCTGACAGAATGAGCAGCACTTTGGCCATAAGAGGTATCACCATGACAAGGACGTCAAGCTGAGAGAAAAGGTGGAGCTGAAGACACTGATCAGTGAGGATGGCCAAACCGCCACCGTCGAGTATGTTTGCACCCTCTGCCCGGCCAGGAGGAGGAGCATGCTGATGGCCGAGCTGCATGTGGCCGTCAGGCACTTCTCTGAGGTTGAAGGTGCCGGGCATCTCCAGTGTCTCTTCTGCAAGGCCACAGCCAAGCACACGTTCCTTCTCAAAAGACACGTCAAGGTAGAACCCTGGAAGCGTT
>JAAUXU010076055.1_pt1 | contig 17916 bp, 15 predicted proteins | sample 7278151 | NCBI WGS metagenome assembly JAAUXU01 (sample SAMN14350113, study PRJNA611818) | marine sediment metagenome | isolation source: surface marine sediment (1.8m) | place: French Polynesia: Moorea | collected 2018-08 | reverse complement strand
GTCCATTGCGGAGGACATGAGCAGACCTGAGCAGAGTCCTCTCCAGAGGACCTGAGCAGAGTCCACTGCAGAGGACCTGAGTTGAGTCCATTGCGGAGGACATGAGCAGACATGAGCAGAGTCCTCTCCAGAGGACCTGAGCAGAGTCCACTGCAGAGGACCTGAGTTGAGTCCATTGCGGAGGACATGAGCAGACATGAGCAGGATCCTCCGCAGAGGACCTGAGGACTTGACACGTACGCTTTTCTTGAGCACAGCTCGTGCACGACGCCTGAGAAGAGACCTTTCTAGAGTTGTGGTGACCAAGCAAAACAATAGCCGGGATCATGTTTCCCACAGCGCCTTCCACGAGCACCGGGATCAGCCCGCAGTTATGAAACGTCTTTGGCAAGACCCCGACCGAAAAAAGACGGTCCCGGCTGGCCGGACCAGTGAAAACAATAACACAACTATGCAGACCGAGCGAGCAGCTACGAACGATCGAATTCACGTTCGCCGCGTCCAAGATTAGTTCGTGGGAGCGAGCGATACAAATTTAGTGTACACTGGAGAGAGAAGAAAATTGCCGGGTGGTCTTGAGAAGCGGGCGATGTCGAGTAATTCCATGTACGTTGTTCGTCCGCACGCAGACAACCTTCGAGTGGTTCTGTTTCTCTGTCTGTCTGTCCGTCTGTCTCCGCACCAGAGCGGCCGTAAGTGAGGCTGTCCGAGAAAAAAATTAAAGTGAGTGAAACAACAACTCGGCCGCCGTCGTCTTCCACTGACAGATTGGTGAAGGGGTCGCTATTAGAGAGAGCCGCCGTTCGTCAATTGGCCTCCAGAGACGCTGGCCACTGGTCTTCTTGTCCTCTTCCAGACGAAAAGGGGCAACAGATGACATCACTCTGCCACCAAGGGTCGATCTGTAGCTGCTTAAACACATCGTGACTGCGAGGTGAGGCTGGCCTCAGCGTCCCCGACATGAATGGAAGCTTGGTCAAGCAGCTCCCACGCAAGGAATAAAATTTTACGTAGCCTACAACAACCTCTATAGTCAAATAACACTGCACTGTGTGCAGTGCAGCTGCCGCCGATTCTTTTCCTTCCCTCTTCTGTAGATTTTCATATCTATCCGAGATTTTGAATAGCCTCACGTAGCTTTGAATGTGTCGGTCAGACAGAAGAGACCGGTGGCATTTGCCATAAGGGACCCGGGGAGGGGAGAAACCAAAGTAGGAAGAGGAAGAAGAGGAGCCAGGGTCTTTTTTTGTTGTTGCTGGCGGCTGCATGTGCGCGTAGCGAAATTTCAACTGACCGTGGCAGCTCCTTGCAGATTTGACACAGGCCAGCTGTGATCGTTGGGTCGGGCTTGCCACTCTCGTACGATGTCGAAGCTACGTCGGAGAAGGAGAAAAGCCACTTCCTTGCATCTGCTCATATCTCGCCGCAGCCCCCCTCTCCTTGCCTTATCTTCTCTCTACTATTATGTACATACTGCACTGTATTCGGGCTACACCAGCTGTGTTAATAGTGTCTTGGACGTGAGGGAGTAAACACCTGGAGAAGAGAGGGAGGCTGACAGTTTCTTTGCTTTGGCCAACAGCCACCGAGCTGAGGAGTCGATGCTCTTCAGGTTCCCCCCATTCCTCAAAAATCCCTATGCTCGTTTCTCACATATTTGCAGCTAAAAGACTCTCGTCTGTTTGTCCAGGGGATTAGCCTAGGTATAGCGATTGACGGGAGCGGCGCAGCCAAGGCGAACGGGGCTGAGAAAAGGGCATCGGGAGCGGGGTGCACGACGAGCATGGTCGGGGGCGAGTGGGACGCGGGGGCAGAAGCTCCGGACCGGAGTTGAGACAGCGCATTCTTTAATCATTGTACAGCAATCCCAGGTCCATTATTTTGCTCGGCATCTCTAGTTGGCGGGATCCAATATCTTTGAATAATGGTCACCGCTTCCTTTCTTCTAGACGGTTTTGAGCCAAAAATAGACTGTTTCAATCGCCTGACGACAAGCGTTGCTGCTCGGAGAGCGAGAGAGAGGAGAAACCTCAATTGATGTGCCGTATGCGCCACAAAGAACGCGCGTTCGGCGATCCCCCCCCCTCCCTACAGGGTGTCCCCCCGTGCTAAGACGCTTCTCGGTGGCCGAAACAAGCCATACAGGGTGTCTCCCCCGTGGTAAGACGCTGCTCGCACCACCACGCGTGCAGCAGCGCACGGCACCAGGGGTCAGCGCAGTCCCGGCCCCGTTCTTCACGTCTCCCACTGTAGACCTCGCGGTCTCCTCAGACACAAAAGAGGTTTTTCTCTGAAGAAGAAGAAGAAGAAGAAAGAATCAGCAGCTCCTTTTCATTCTGTTTGTGCATACCTTTTCTTATACCCCCTGACGACTGCGACAGCCACGGTCAGATGCCTGCACCGCCCTCAAATGCGACGGAAAAAAGGATAACTGGACAGCACAATGAAGGAAATATCACGAGGCTTCGTCTGGCTCGGCGGGCCAAGAATTCTTTTCAGCATCTCGCTTCTACAGATTAAATTAAATGCTACGGGTATTGGAGGGGTCTCTGCGGGGCAGACTCATTATCAGGGGATAACAGGATTAGGTGAGTACGTAGACTGTCCGAAACGCATACAATGTGCAGTGCAGTCCTGCGCAGGTCAGCGCAGCGCAGCACGGCAAAGACATTATTGTCCTCTGTGTTGGGTGTCATTAAAGTCCTGGAAGACAGTTCATTAACGGCGTTACCCTGCCTCTCCGCATCTGCTCCATGAAGTGATGGCCAGCGATAGTGACCAGGGCAGCGGAGTCCACTTTAAAGGACGTCACGTGGAAATGCAGCATTGGCGAAAGTTTGACCTCGTTTGACCCGCCGTTTCTTTTTTGACTGACAACAAATAATAGCAGCGGTGTAACAGAGCTTCTTGCTCTGAGTCCCCGCAGTGCGCGGTTGATCGATGGGCAAGAGTCTTTTCATTTGCCGTTCGGAGTCTCGGTGCTGAGGATCCACTCTGTTAATTCCTCGTTACAATTATTTGTTCGGGATGGGCGAGGAAAAGATTTCGGCCTTCCAAGGTCTGCGGGATCCTTTTCTTTTCTTTTTTTTTTACAAAGGTGAATCACTGCAAGATCACCACTGTCTGCAAACATTGCAGCAGCTCAATCTGCAGCATGAACATTAGAGTGCAGTCAAACTCTGCCTCGATGAACATTTTCATTTCCAGAATCACTTGATGGAAAAGACAAGTCTTTAGTCTCTAATAAGTGGTGCTAATTACAGCTTATTCAGGCATTGCTGTATAAGGTATATATAATGCACGCATACCTTGTACCCATCTAGATGAGGCTCCAGTACTTGTTGCGGTGTTTTAAGCAGAACATTCAGTCAAGGTAATGTTGCAACCTTTTCATACATTTTCCATCTGTGGGAAAACACTTTTCTTTCCCTTTACATTTTACCATGTTGAAGAAGAAGGGAAAAGAAGAATTATTAGACATGCAGGAAGCCTCGTCCGTCCATTCATGGCTGGAACAGAATGTTGTAAGACATTGCAAACTCTGTTCGTGAAGACGTCCAAATTCTCGGCGACCATGAGAAGTCTGCCAAACATTGAACGTTATTCAAGCTGTCCAAGACTCTTCTCCTTTTTTGCCAGAAGATAAAGGTGAATAAAGAGACCGAGGATCTTTTCTTATCCACGATGATGAATTGTAGTTTGTACTTGTTCCTCCCGGCGCCGACCGCGGCGGCCCCGCAACCCCCGCACCGACCGCTCCAGTACCGGGACCAAAGGACTGAGATTCTCCTGCTGCGTACGTTGGACATTTCACAACTAAAATCTTTGTCTAACTCTGCCCTTTGCACTAGCCAAATCCAGCGAGAAAGGAGATTAAACCCACTCACTCTCTCTCCTGCTACTGTACATAAAACAATCAGTTCGGCTTAATCTCTAATACAAGCAACACCTACTTGGCTGGGAAATTGGCATTGTTGCGTACATTGGAACTTATTGCTTACATTAGAACCAACCCTCTGGGATCCTTATATTAGGGTGTTGCTTACACACGAGATTGTGCAGTAATTAATACGTTGGCGTACACAACGAGTATCAGTCTGTCGAATGCAGAGTTATGCAAGTACACGAGAGCCTGGAGTAAAAGTACATAAGTACACAGACAACGCACGTGTAACACGTCCGGGCGAACCAGAGCGGAACGAAAGCAAGGAGAAGAAATTTCCATTTCTTCTCCGTCCAGCCAAGACGTCGGTTGAAGGTCGATGGCCACCAAACAGATGGCCACAACAGGGTGTCTCGCCATGATAGACAGGTATGATACAGTGTGTGTCATCGCATTCCGACGCCTACCTGTGTGCGTACTCTAACGAGTCCGTAGAAATAGGGGGAAAAAACCTCATGCTGTCGGCATCATTTGTTCACTACCGGCCTTTTTTTTTGGTCGAGACTGTGGAGCGCCCGCAGAAAGTGAATTGGGTTAATTCTAAGGTAAGATGACGCGGATAAATGGGTCAGTTGGAGGAGCAATTGCTTCTGTGCCGTCTTTTATCCAAGGTGGTGCGGGACGAAGCAAAGGACTCAATACCTGGTGGTTTTTCTTAGAGACAAAAAAACATGTTTTGACGTCATCCTGTGGCGAGGAGTTAATTGAAACTATGATAGCTCTCAGCATCACTGTGATGCAGCGCCAGGACTGTGCAATATCGTTGTTCCACACGGTGTCGACTGCGGCAGCTCGCTCGTGGCCCAAGGCCTGTCAGATGTGCCAGTGGCGCAGAGCGCAGCAAAAGTGGCATCGCCTCCAAGATTGATCACTTCTCTCTTCGACGGTGGCATCTTGTGACCCCGACTCTTCTTACTCGTGCCATATGGCGAGCACGGAATCGACCCGAACGGCGAATGGCGCCGCGAACGCCGGTTGGCCCAACCGTCGGCACTCTCGCTAGTAGCAGAAAAGAGAAGGCGTCAGCGACACTTACACAGTAAGAAAGTGAGGAGGAGACCTGACGCCGCCGTCAACTGACGCCGCCGTCGACGCCGCCACCATCGCCGCCGACGCCGACGCCGACGCCGACGCCGCCGTTGCCGCCGCCGCCGTCGACGTCGCCGCCTCAGGCAGCAGCAGCAACATCTCCTACACTGTTCGTTACAGACTTGGAGAAGTATTAGTAGAAATTAATCTTTCTTGCAAGATGTGGGGATCTTGCCCGCCACAGAAGTCGTCCTCAGTTAGATTTTGATTTAATCTGTGCTGAGAGAGAAGGAAGAGGACGTTAAAAAGGGCAGGTGTTACCCGGATCTTTGGCCAAATTACAGAAAAATTGGTCCCGTTTGTCTTTGCTGCTTGTCCCTCCCCACCCTGGAGCTGTGCCTTATCCACGTACTGAGGACGCTGACGCTGCTCGGCGTCTTGGAGGGGGTCCGGAGCTCCAATAATTTGTTTATTTCTCTTGACAGGATCATGATTGCTTCATCTTAATCACCGCGGGGCGGCGGCGGCGGCGGCGGCGGCGGCCAATAAAGTGGGTGTTGTGATAAATATGGACCAGCAGGAGAAGTGCGAAATGAAGGGGTGACTGGCGGGGAAGCCAAAAGCTCTCCGGCAGTCAGGCCAAGTCTGTTTCCAGACATTCGGCAACGCTGTTTCGATCCTGTGTCGATCGTCCTCAGTCAGCTATCGTTAGCGTCGCTTCCATCACCAGTTGACAACTTCCTCAAGGGGGCAAACACGTGTTTCTTGGGCGTGCAAGTGGCGCATGTCTCGTGTGTCTCAGCAATTTGTCTCCCGCCGCGGCTTCTTCAGGATGGCCGAGGTGACGACGGACAAGTGCTTCCCCCTCCTCCCTCTGCTCGTTCCAGGCCGCACCTGCTGGCCGCGTTAAGGAGGAGGGAAATTATTTCCTAACGGATCAATGACAACGGTCTTGACTTCGTGAACAGTTTCTTCTGGAGTCTTCTCCGGATTGGAGCCACCGGTCCGTCTGGTGGCAGATCCACTTGGTGCGACTGCAGAGACTCGTTTATGCAATTTTCATCACCGATGAGCGCGTCCGATAGCAGCATGGATTACTTGCTCAGCCACTCTTCTGACCCAATGCTTTTGTTTTCCTTTCTTCTCCATCCATCGCAGCTCTTCCCATTTCAGATTTTAATCCCCTGCTCTCCCCATTGTTCTTTCCCTCATCGCTGGAGATGTCCAGAACCAGCGAAATTTAGGAAAGAGAGGGTTTCTCTGCTGTTGTCTGCCTACAGCAACATCGATCGTTTGATCCCCTTCTCTCTCTTGTTCTTCTTGTCCGTGCAAAGTCCTGATGAAGGAGAGAGAGCAAGAAGATTTGACCAGCTAATTAAAACCGGCAGGACCAAGAGAAAGTTGGACCAGAGGGGGGGGGGGAGGAGGACCAGTTAGAAAGACATGGTCAAGAGACGTGTGATACAGTAGCTACTCTCATTATTGTAATATCTTTATCATGGGAGTCTGCTTAGTCCACTGTCGATGTGCATCTCATCTGCGAATTGCACACCCACCTGGAGGGGGCATTTGCAAATTTCCCAGTCGTCGGCCGTGCAGTGGCTGCACTGCCCGGTGGTCAGTGACAGCATCCACCCATTCCTCCTCACTTCTAGGGGCGAATGGCCAAGTGGTCTTAGAGAAACTCTGCGTGCGCGCGCGCGCGCGATGTCCAGATATGCTTTGGTCTCTCCACACGAGTTTGGTAGCCTCTGGTGTGCCTGTCAAAGTAAAATTAACGAAGGAAAGAGAGTGGACGTGGACTAATCATTTGCATATCTCTGTACTCTCAGCTGCTGGCGAGGGAGGCGATGCAATGCACTATTAATGAACGTCCAGCAAAGGGGAAATGAGTCGCTGGTTTTTCATTAAACTCGCATTCACTGTGTTTGGTGAATGCCATGGAAAGCTGGCAGTCGTCGTCTTATCTTGGCCAGTCTCGAATATGCTGACATTTAAGGCTGAAGTGCAAAAATTTCGCTGGTCGAGCAAAGTTTCGATCCTTTCTCGTACACAAAGTTCCCCGGATTTGGCGGAAAGAGGAGAGGGAGGGAAAAAGTGAGAGCCAGCACTGCATACCTAAACAAAGGCTTCCCCCTCCTTCCGTGTTAAATCTGAAGCGCTTCAAACTTTGTTAAACTTGCAAATCAGATTCGTCACGTCTTCCTTTTTGGCCGGAGAAATAAGCAAATAGGTGAAAATACGGTACCAACACGGGGGGGGGGAGGGGGAATTAACCCTTATCGTACACTGTGTGTCCAAAAAATACCCCGGGGTGAGACGCTGCATCGAGCTCGTTCGTTCATATTGACATGTGCGTAGATCAGAGGTGTCTTGGAGTAAAAGCACTGCTTTTCCACGATAGCAGCTGCAACGAATTCGTGTGCAAAATCGTCGTCAATGCGAAAATTGACCAGCAGCCAGAACCGGTGGACGAGCGAGAAATCATCAAAAGATTGCAAAACGACGTCAACACCAGATCTCCTGAAAAAAAAAGCCCAGTTTCCGAGTCCTTGAGCAGAAATATAATAAAATCGTAACTGGAGTATTGGAAATGCCAAAGCTCGATACCTCCACTAAATGCGTGCAGGCATTCGATCCAGCACAGAAAAGTAGTACCACTTTTAACGTAAAGATCCTTTTCTCTTCGATAAAGTGTCTTGCACATTACTGTGTACATTGTGCGAGCTTCAGAAGTCTTGCTACTTCTCTCTCTCTCTCTCTCACACACACGCACGATCCACTCAAAGTAAAATCGATTGCGTCGTTGGGAGAAAGAGAAACTAAAGTTGAACGAGCTCTTTGGAAGAGAGCTACGACTTAATTCCGCTCTGTGCCCACGTGCACGAGCCCTAACACGTTAGAATGGGCGAGAGTTGAGTGGTCATTGCAATCCTCGTTCGTTATGGGTTGCTTGCATTACGTAAAAATCACTCTCATTATTGGGCTCGAGCTTGGAGAGAGTAGCAAGGAGCTCTCTATTGACCACGTACCCAGTTAGAAAGCTTCTTGAATGCTTCTACGACGTACAGCTGTTGATACACAGTGTGTTAGCTAAATCTGCCAGCTTATTTTGGGTGAAAAATGGCCAGCCCTGCCTGCGTTGTACATCAGCAACATGTGCAACAAGTCAACGAAGTGTTACGTGCAAGACTTGTCACACGTCTGAGGCATCCTCTGAATAATATGCCCTGTGAATCATCTTTTTTCCCCCTCTAGGGCTCCTCATTCCTGTAAAATTACAACCTTTTTATCTCTCTCAAGTGCTTGGAATGTCGCACACCGTCTTCCCTTAGCCAATGAGATGCCTGAGAATCTGTATCGCTCGTCCAATCACGGTTGATCTTGCGGTGTGAAAAAAACCCCAGCTTTTCTGACACCGCACAGGTACATGCCTCACCTATGCATTCAGGCGTGTGTGCGTGCGTGCGTGCGTGTGTGCGTGTGTGCGTTGCCCTTCTCAATTGTGCGCCTTCTCCGCCGAGTGAGACAATCATCGGATTGTTCTTCCTCTGCACATGTGTTGCTTAGTGGTGGAAAAGATTTAAATCTGGACGAATAAGGGACATCCCCTCCTAGGTCACACGCGTTATCTGAGGGCCGATCTTTTGTTGAAATGAAAAAACAGCTCCTCCTTTCTCTCCGCATCCACGTTCAACACGCAGCCTCTGCAGTCAGACATGTACAAACGCACGCGCATGGTACGATCATACGGTACAACCTCGGTTTCCACCAGTCAGACGGGTACGTTCATACGGTACGACCTCGGTCTCCGGCAGTCACGCACATACGGTACAATCACACGATATGACCTCGCTCTCCTGCATTATCCAATACGACGCATCTCCCGCCAACTATTTAAGGGCTCTCGTAGGAGGAAGGATTTAATTGGCAGCAATAACTTTAAAGGCAGGTTGTTCCGGAAGTAGATAGAGGAAGAGAGGAAATGGAAAGAAGAGAGGAAGTGGGTGTGGGTGCCACCGATTCAAATTCTCTCCCCCCCCCCGGGTCGATTGCTCCGGTCGCCTCTCCCAGCACTGAGCAAGTGCTTCATGAACGCTCGAACGCTGAGATGACGTCAGTGCTCGTCACGTTGCCCTGCTGCCGATGTCGCCCAAGATGACCGGAACGATGGTGACGAGGCCAGATATCTTCCTTTGGGCAGCCCCCTAAACGTGTGTGCCCTCGTACGTGGCACCATGGCCGGATCCCCCCGCCACTCGGCCCCCACCGCGCCGCTGTTGACCCAATTCGACGTCAACGTCCTGCTGCTCTGGAAATTCTCCCATACGTGCACGTAAGGTGGATCTGCGAAACGGAAGGGTTATACGAGCTACGTCGGGACATACGAGAATCTGAGGCTCCTGCCCTTATCACGGACATGTGACAAATGTGAACTGTCTTGTTTAGTAGTTGTGATAGCAAGTATTAGGTACGTACGCTGTTCGAGCGGGTCGAGCAGACTCAGGTACACAAAAATAGACGAAAAACCGGAAGTCCTTGGACTACAAAAGAAGGTGCACTTTTTTTTCCTCTAAAGCGTGCGGTACAATAATGGAAATTTATCCACACCCACCTTACAAGGTTATATTTCTATGTCACGTACGTAGGTAGGATGCTTGTGGGTGTTTCTATATACTGTGTGTACACTACGAACAACTGAGTGTTTTCTCCACGCTGTAATTTTAGGTGTACAGGGAAGTCTAGGCGAGTAAGTAATTTAATGAGAGGAAGCAAAAGAAGCCAGGCAAATAAGTTCACCTGTACTGCACGTCAATGCAGCACAAGCGCAACTAGCGAGAAAAAAGATAGCCATCCAACCCCGACCGAGTGTGTGCGTGCGTGTGTGTGTGTGCATGCAGCGATATTTCTCTCCTTGCACAAGTGTCAGCCCAGTACTGTAAGCTACAGCAAGTACTATAAGACAAAGGATGTGCTTTACCTGGGCTCAGGGATGCTTGGTTAAATTTTTCCACATCTCTTATCAGTCGTGAGCAATCTCTCGCTTTAAAAAAAAAAAAAAGAGTCTCTCTCGCATTCGCTCGTTTCCTCTCTCAAGTACTCGCACGCACACATTTGTGTACAAAACAATGAATACTTAGACAAACTTATTGCAGAAACCGTTGATGTCTGTCGCCAGCTACAGTTATCATAGTCGGTGAAAATGATTTCGAGGCAATGCATCAAGTCTTGTCAGCTACGTCCACGCATATTTTTGTTTTGCTGGGCGCCATCCAGTGGCAACATCGACTTGAGGGATTTGTCGTCATCGCCTCCCTTCCCGCACAATGATGTCATCGATCGTGACGTGGCTCATGCAGGTCATGATTTAGGACATCGGGCATTAGGTAATTGTGCTCTTTCGAGTCTTTGGCCTCCCCTGGCGGAGACAGAGGAAGCCATTGTTGTGCTGCTTGTGTCTCCCCAACTTTCCCACGTACGTGCGTATTTGCCGCTTTTGTGTCAAGCACAAGAATGAAATCGGGGGAACTGACAGCCAGCCACGGTTGTGCAGTGACGGAGAAGCCCATGTCAGTGCAGCGCTGCAATTACTCGTATGACCGCACGGAGGCGATCGGACACGCGATGCTGCACACACACACGCACTGGACACGCTCTGGACGTGCGTGCACCGCAGTGACATCTTCACAGGAGTGCAATTCAGCGTAGAGGAGCAACGAGAACACCGAGAGTCAGACCAGTGGTGGCGGTGGAGAGCAATGCTCTCTCCCTATCTCCGGCCTGCCTGCACTCCCATTGGCCAAGATGCGGACGCTAAGAAAGGCGGTGGTCGCCACTTCTCCCTGGCCTCCCTCCTCTCAGAGTCGAACGTGGTCTCGGCTGCCACGCACTACGGAAGGACGGCGTTCGCGCGATGTCTTTGCTGCTCGACAAATGGGGAGGATTTTTTCCAGGGAATCTCTAGAATTCTGGTACTCCATAAAGACGGAATAGAGCAAAAAAAAACCACCTTGAGGTCGAAGTATGAGTGTAAATCAAGAGGCTTTTTGAGAGTGGAGAAAATATTAACAGTCTTGTCATACAGTCGAACTCTCACTTTCCACACTTGTAGACTAAACAGACTTAAGAGCTTACAACTGGAGAAAGGGGAGAAAAGGCCCAAAAAACTGACGAGTTTCTCGAGTACTCGAGACCGAGAATTCCTGCTCGTTAAGCACCAGTAACGACGTCCTGACTAATGTGGTCCTTGTCTGCGGCGCTGAGGGATGACCTGCGTGTGACGTGAATTCGGCTGCAGTCCAGTCCTCTTCAGCAGTGACCTTTACTAGTCCTCCTCACCCCGTGCACGTTGTCTGAATTCATTTGATTGGTGTCATACGACCGCTCACGTATGGTAGTCGATGTCGGTTTCATGCGTGCACACAAGGCATTGTGTACCCACCGCACTCATTTCTTTGGCGCAGAGCAGTCACTTAAGCCAACAAAGGCCATCTTTGGAGAGCTGCCCACCGAGCAAGAGAGCTTCCTGGCATTAGCGGGCAAGTAATTAAACGCAGAGTAAGTATTGTAGCTGCAGCGAAACATGGGAAGCATGTTTGTTGAGTACACGTGCCTTGTAATGAACACCCGCCCGCTCTTCACGCACACAATGCGCGATTCATGCTCGATACGTTAGTTTTCATCATACCTCGTCGTTAATTGCCTATTACAACCACAGTAAGAAGGCAGCAGAGAGTAAATGAAGTGGACGAAGTACAATAAGATCGCTCGTCCATGATTGTTGGGTTCAGAACCTTGAAACAGCTGAGGAACAACGAATATTTTTTTTTTTTACCAGAAAGTACAGCTATGTTGTCTCCGTCACCTGTCATCGCCAGCTCGGTATTGTTGCACGGTTGGACGTACTACAGTACCCACTCACACTCACAAGTATTCATAACGCACCAGGATTAGCTCATTTTCAGCATTAGCTGCATTTTAGAAGGTGCCCCAGTGATATAACAATTATAGTGCTCCTAGCAATCTACTGTGGTATGTACTTAAAATTTGTGTACAAGCGACACTAATGTATGAGTGTTTGCAGCAAGAAAGGGGATCTCACAAGCACACCGACAGTTTCTATAGTCTGACAAACTTATGGAGGAGTTTTTTTTTGTCACTCCTGAACGGAAATTTGCTAAGCTTGAGTAAAACGTTTCGGTTTTTTCCTACTCGGGCTTTTCATTTCAGTGTGGCTCAGAGGTCTCGTATTGGTATAAACAGGAGCCTCCATACGGAGCTCATGCCGAGTACATATAAACACGGGTTAACTTAACTTTGCTGCCAACTTCTTATGCACTACTGAACGAGGATAGATGCATTAGGTTTTATCTTAATTCTGTAGTACATCAAAGTTGAGATCACCGACCCATAGTCATATGTTCTACAGAACTGCAATATCTATCCTACCTCATAACTTTGTTGATAGGTCCTAGCACTGAATCATCCATCTCAAGAAGTTCATATCAAGGTCGTATGAGTGAAAGATCTGTGTTACTCGATCTCAAGACTCGATCTGCATCCCTCACATGAAGTTCATATAGGATACAAGCCTCGTTTGAGTCTTCTCTGTAAATTCTGGCCGGACTTGGACAGGTGAAGTCACCTGGGTCGAAACTCAAAAAAATAAAACTCATCAGTCGAAAAGACAAGGCCAAGCCTTGATTCTGGTGTCACGAATACTTTTGAGACCGCAAACCTCAAGCGCTTGTCGGACGGCAGAATCCGAATGCCTTTGAATGACCCTCCTTCTTTGATTGGAAGTCCGCCAATCTGACTCACTCGCACGCTGCATGAGCGTGTACAACGCGTGCTTCCTCCAAACCGTTTCAGCTTCCTTGGTGGAGGGGTCAAGAGAGTTGAGATGTTGCAGCCTCCCCAGATCTCGACCAGACTTTTTCGCCTTAATGGTCTAAATCGAATTACACTCTCACCTTGCCACAGCCTCCTGCTTCTGCAACCTCCACTTCCACTCCTCCCTGATCCTCAGATGGCCTCTCCAAGAGGACGTAAAACATGTAGCTGAAATAGCTCACGCCTGCGAGCGCCGGCAGAGCCATCATTCAAAGGCATTCGATTATAAGACAGAGAAGAAGCCTTCTCACCATTAGATGATCTCACAGATCCCCCCCCCTTTATCCTGACGCCATCCAGGCGCTGTCTCGAGGGGACAGTTATGTGGATGAATCGTCTCGACCAAGAAGAACAACGTCACTTCTACGTTGACCTCTGTTCTCCAACGCTGCTACGTTTCTGGCGCTTGATTCTCTGTGAAGCTCGGAGATGGAACAACGTTGCCAAGGCTAAAGGCCGCAGGCCTTCCTTTTCCCCTTTTCCCTCCTGTCCCTGGGCAATTTGCGAGAAAAATTACTTTGGAGTGGCAAAGTTACACGATTTTGACATCAAGGAAATTACATCTGCTCATGAATGGGAATCATCACGAGGGAATTCCACATAAACACTACTACTTTTCTCCACTAATTTCTGTCTTTTCATAACTCTCGCTAGAAATCTCTGCCCTCTCTTTAGCTTAATTCCCTCTTCTCCAAAGCCTCTTCTCTTCTGGGGGGATAAAACGCGTCCTTTCTCTGCAACAAATATAGTAACAAGCTTTTGCTTGCATTGAAAAGAAGCCTCTCTTCTGCTCTCTTTTGTTAAGGCGGCTGTTAGGAGTTGTAGCACAGAGAAAGGGAGCAGGAGGAGAGAGCCATTGGTTGTTGCCTCATGCTGAGCCAATTCAGATCCAAGCCAGACGACCGAAGCCACCCTTGGGAGCGTCGTTTCATCTCAACGCGATGTTAACGGCTTTTCTGGGCAACAACACGCGGACTAACGACGCTTGAAGATCGGCATTAAGTCGGACAACTCTTGCCATCACCAGATTATGGAGCAGCCTTCAGCTGGATAGTACAAGCTCTTCTTAGGTTTTAGCAGCGCATGAGCAGGAGTGGATTTATGGTCGTGACTCAAAACTTGAGTCATAACAAAGCTACTGTCAAAATTCCATGAAATGCGAGAACAGAAGGAGAGTCACACAGTGAAATGAGTGGCTGATGCATTTTAAAACTAATACTTTTTCGAGTGATTTTGCCCGAGAAAAGTCACACGCGTGAAGTATCTGTACTTTCACCTCCATCTGGTGAGCGTCCTTTCAAGTGCGTGTGCTTTTTGTACACAGATCAGCGTTTCGCAAGCAAATCTGAATGAGTACCTCTACTTGGTGCTGCTGAGGTTAATCTTGCTACTGCAGTACACGTTTTCCTGGATATTTTTTTGTTGTATGATTACCGCAAGCTGCCACTGGCAATTGGTAACTACCTGGCCAAGAGACACTGGAAGATGGCAACCGTTGCTCGCTCACCTTCTGCACTGCCTGAGTCGATCCTCAGCTATGACTCACAAATGTGAGAGAAGCTGAGCCGCAACGAGGCTTGATTTATGCCGCCTTCGCCCATGACCGTTTAAGAAGCAATGATTCCTTTAACCTCAGGGCCATTCTTCAACTGAACAGCTGGGAACCGAGAAGAAAGAGACACGGTAATCATGACGAGAGATGACGGCAGAATTACCAGGGCCAAGATCGCGTCCGTCAGGCATCGGTATTTGCTCTCGCAGTCCTCCTTCACCTCACACTTCTGGCCGAGCTCAGCCAGCGCTGCAGCCAGGACCACGAGGAGCTGGGCCTCTTCAGCTGCATCGTGCACGTGCACGGGACATTCCCTCCTCCCGCCGTCTCCGTCAATGCCAGCGACAACTGTGTTAACTTTCCCGGCAACGATCACGCCCGATTAACCTTATTGACTGAGCTCACAGTTATCACTCTTTTGGCATGCAGCGATTTTTGCCCCTGAGCTATTTTCAGATCGATTCCAACCACGCAACCGCCGTAAGAAATTGTGAAACTTTTTTTTTTTCTATTCCAGGCTCCAGAGGAGCAGCAGGCACGCGGCGGACACAAAGGACTCATTGAAGCACGAAGTAAAAGAAGATTCGTCTTTTCTGAAGAAGCAGAAAAGGTTTTCAATCAAAAGAGGTCGGTAATGGCTCGGCCCAAAGTCTAGACAGGTGCCCAATGTCCGCCTGAATTCTTGTATCATGGCCTACGTCAGCGGCGTCATCACCAGACCCTCCTGGTCCACGGCCAGCCTCGTCATCGCCGGCCGTCGACGAAGATGAGAAGATGGTGGCGACACGCGAATCGTCGTGTATCAATATTGGAACAATGGCCTTCCCTTGATCGCATAACCTTGAATTGGTCAAGCTTGGGGAGCTGAGCGAGGCTCTTCGATTAAATATCTGGGGCTTTTTTGTCTGCCCCGCCTATAAAGACCAGAAAACCGTCGCTCCTTTTGTCTTTGGTCACGGTCCATCACTTTCAATGCCCATCTTATCTCTTTCACGAGTATCAAGCAATAGTGGACACCCTGTGTACTGGGTGAACAAAAAAAAATGAGCAGGCAGCTGGCGGCGTGTAGAAGCCGCCCTGACGTGATCACGGCCAAGAAGTAAGACGTGTCCTCCACCTCCGGTCACAGCAGAGGAGAGACTCTGGTTCTAATCATTTTCATTTGCCAGAGTGCTTTTTTTTCTGTCTGTCCGTCTGCTTACACCATAGCTTCTCACAACGTAGAGCACAAACGCTGCATGATGGTGATAAGAAAAATTGCCACGAAGGAAAAATTCCTCTCTCTCTCCTTCCTGTGTGGGCGTTTTTTTGGGGAGACCATCAGAAAGAGGAGTTTTTGTGGGAGGGAAAAGAATGCTGTTTGCCTTGTGAAGGGAGAAGCCGCAGAAAATTTAATCAAGTCTGTACATATGTCGTCCCACAAACACATACGGTACGTGCGCGTGCGCGCGCGCGCGCGTGCGGTGCAGGAGTCTCCACCGGCTCCTTGGTCGTCACAAAAAGCAATTACATTAGACTGTTTGAGGAGACATCATAATAATAATGCAAGTACGCACGCTGTAAGCAGCGAGCGAGTACTATGACAGGCCTGGCAGTTGCCGTGACAGTGCCTACAGTAGGCCCACTTCCTAGCTGTGCTGAGTTCACATCACTCTGATCTTACGTGTGGCAGGCCCTGTTGCCAGTGCAGGCACTGTACATACAGATAGCCACGCTACACCGCTCCCAGCTTAATTCATTTCCTACAGAGACATTGCATGGTCGACAAGGAGGAGTTCGACAAGAAGAAGAACGCAAAAAATGCTGTATCCGATAGCTCCAAACGAGGACAGCACCTGAGTTCCACAGTTGTGGACTGTGTAACAGCGTAACCCTTTTAGCAGTAACAGGGATGAAAGAATTGAACGGGTTGAAGAGTCCTCAAACCCACGAGGCGGTGTTAACTCAGCAGGTACTTCTTTTTGGCGCCAAAAAAAAGGGAGAAAGAATTGAAAACAGATGGAATTAAAGGACTATCCGATCTTCCAAGTACCCTCTTATTTGCAGAGACAAACTGTACTCGGGCCAACAGTTGGCGATATTTCCTGCAGAATATTAAATTGTCCTGTCCCCCTCCTCCCCCTACAGGACCTCGTCAAAAAAAGCATGTGCACACAAGTGCGGACAGCTGTTTGCCTTGAGCATATCGTATGTCACCAGTCTTGAAGGCTTCGCCCCGTGCCGAGAGAGCTCGCCAAAGAAAATTAATTTTGTCAAGAGCCCTGGACACTTTTCTAAATAGGTTTTTTGGCCTCCGCCGACGCCGCCGCTGCCGCCGCCGGCCGGCCTCGAGGCCGGGCTGAGGGGGGCAAAAATGTGGGGCGCAACAACAACAACAAAAAAAAAAAATGGGTCTTTCTTTGAAGTCGCCTTCGTTCTTCTGTCGGGAGACTTGATCAATCGTAGTCTTGTATAAAGGACGGAGATCTGAGACTCGGAGGATCATTTTGGCGTGACTTTTTCTTTTCTTTCACAGCCAGAAGAAGAACGCTGAAGAAAGATTTTTTGCTGGACGAAAAATAAGTAAAGTTCCTCACGAGAGGACCAGAGTTAAATTGGCCGGCGAGAATAACTACGTTTTTCATTTAACACGCAATTTTCTTTGACTAATCGACTTTGCTTCACAGTCTTGCTTGCAGTACAATCATTCTCCAAGAAACCGGCCCCAGAATATTAAATTTTTCTCATATGAGGAACGGCTGAAACCAGTGAAAAAAAGTATAAAGTCGGTTAAAGAAAGTAGAAAATCGGTAAAGGAAGAGGTAGAAAATAAGCGAAAAAAGACTTTTTTCATGGACTTTTTCAGTGGAAAAAAGTGGATCAGTTAGAGAAAGTATCTGCTTCTCCCACCACGTCGAGGTTCTTATATAATGAATGGATCATTGTAGTGCATAAGCTGTCAATCTGGAATCTGCACTGCAGCCAAGGTTGATTGTGCGCCCATCCAAAAAGTAAAAAAAAAAACCCCAACCTGCATGACTCCGACAATTTATGTGGCATTGTCACCACCGCCGCCGGGTCCTGCCACGACTTTGTCGTCTTCTGTCACCATCTCCTTTTGGCGGGCTTTTTCCGGTCGGCTGGCGGCGGCGGCGGCGACGGTGGCGGCGGCGACGGCGGCGGTCACCTTTTCCCTCTGCTACTACTGGCATGATGGCATCGAAGCATGAAGCAGTTATTGCTGCTTGATTCTGCTAAACCACCGTGGCCGTTTGGAACGAAGACGAAGGTATTTTCCACGAGGTGATGAGGAAGTCCTTTCCGCCCTGGCACGTGCCAAACGTCGACGACGGGGGCGAGTCTGACTTGGTCGGCATCCGCAGCGACGAGTGCATCTTCAGCCACGATCCCGTCACAAACGGGGGGGGGGGGGGAAAGGTCCTTGGGCCCGGTCGTTTGGGCCGGTTGGGGGGGGGGGCCCGGGCCCCCCCCGGCCGCCGCGCGGGGGGGGGATGGAGTG
>JAAUXU010024391.1_pt1 | contig 17921 bp, 19 predicted proteins | sample 7278151 | NCBI WGS metagenome assembly JAAUXU01 (sample SAMN14350113, study PRJNA611818) | marine sediment metagenome | isolation source: surface marine sediment (1.8m) | place: French Polynesia: Moorea | collected 2018-08 | reverse complement strand
GGCATGTCAATATTTATGATGAAAGTGGTAGCCCTGCCTACGACACTTCTACTGTCTACAATGTGAGCTGTAGAGCGCTCTACAGTGGCCACCGCCGCCGCTGCCGCTGTCGCCCTCATACCACCCCAGGATGCAAGCTAGCCGTAGTTCTCTCCCGCTGGCTTCTCTCCCCTCCCCCCTCTTCAGGCTAACTGCCTATCAGTGTCGCTTGTTCACAAACCTTGTCTACAGCTTCCCTGGCAGTCACTTGACCTGTGCAGCTCTACAACAGCACCAGTCACTGGGTCCTTTAAGTTCTTGGAGTGGTTGACATTGAAGTGCCGGTACCCACGTTGTTCCAGGCAGTTATACCTTCCAGATCTGAGTGCCCAGTTTGATGACTTCTCAACGAAGTTGATGGCGATCGCTGTCGCAGCGTTCGCATCCATGCGGCCGTAGTCTCCCAAACGAACTGGCCGAATTCAGCGTCGTCCGATGAGGCCGATGACGGCCCTGTCCACCGCCCCGACGAAAGCTCTTGTCACATCTTTGTGCAGCCCCATGAGGGCCTTTTCGGCACTGTCAAACTCCATGGGCATCGCTGAGTTGATGAGGAGCTCCGCACTTTTGAACAGTTCGACTTCCTTTCTCCACCAGTGCGTTCACCACTTGTATCGTGAACATGACGGCATCCTTGTCGACCGTCGTCGGCAACTTAAGGAGCTGCACTTTTGTCACACTTTTAGCGCGGGCAACGCAAGCGGCAATGCTTTCTCTCCCTTATTCCTTTTCTCTCTGATTCAATCCCCATTGCCACGACAATCAGAAGTCTCTCTGATTGGATTAGTTCGGTGTTCGTCTTCCAGCGGTAGACCTTCAGGGGGCTTTTCCAGTTGCCCCCACGGCGGGACGCGTCCGGCCATCCTCTTACGCCTGTCTTCTCGCAAATGCTGTCTATGGCGTCCCTGGCGACTGCCAACGTGAGGTCGGAGAAATGTCCACCAAGTTCGGGTTTGCAATCCCACCCACCAGGGGACTCGACCCTTGCTCAAAGCGCGCTTCGCGCTCAACACGAAGCTGGTCTGGCCTCGACTCCAAGCTGATCTCGTCCTTGAAGCTGACCTTGCACTTCACACCACGGACAATATTGGCCGTGACTTCACACTCACCATGCGCTCCGTGTTTTCCATATGATCTGCACCCGGATCGGATCCATTTGCTTTTTACCTTTTGAAACTGGCTGATCCGGACACTCTTCTCTCCCTCTCCAGCTTAGTGATAGCAATGAGCCATCAGTTGACGGGTCAAGCCGCTGTTTGGCTCACTGAGTTGCCCAGCTCAAATGTCAGATGTTTGTTGCTTCACCGAACCTAGCAACCTCTCAACATGGACACGGGGTTTTTGCATGCTTACTCATAGTGCCGGAGGGCCTGAGGAGTGAATCCCGGTGGGAATGACGGGCCAGGGGGTGCAGATTCTTCCATGAAAATTTCAGCCAATTTCATCCACTTTTACCCCCTGAAAAAGCCATATTTCTGTTCTGTTTGGCGTGGCCCCCCCCCCTCCAGGTGGCCTTCTTTTGAGCATTCTAGCACCAAAATGGTCAGCCTTGACATTGACCTTGTGTACTGAACATTGTGTCCCAGTATCACATCTACGTGTTCCACATCAAAATTCCACCTCAACATGCTTCAGAACAGTGTTTCAGGTCTCATCATGCTTGACGCATTTACTTACGGCAAGGACTGTACAAGAGGTTCCTAGTCCACCATGAACTTAAAGGAGGCATGGGCAACTGCATGTCTCAAAATGCCACATTAATGCGTAATGCACATGGCACTGCTGAGGCTGAGGCCAGTTCCATGACATGGCTGAAGCAAATAGATGATCACAATCCCCAGCAAACAGATCATGAATATGCCGACATGCCACCATTTGTGGTGACCTTGTCTGCTTACAAAGAGGCAACTGTATCATACATCACGGGATATGTCATCCAAATGACTATGAAGCAGGTTCATTGCAGTGTGTCTTATTGACAGTGAGAGAAAGTTTTCAGGAAGAGTTTCCCTCATCATGAGGAAGGATCGTGGTGAACTGTTTTACCCCTCAAGAGATGCTTGTGAAGTGGGCTTTGAAGCAGAGAAGATGTTTCTTCAACTCCTGACTGTTAATAACTAGCTATTTATTTAGGGGTTAATCGGGGCAGAAAAGTGCTCCTCCTTTTTCGAGCGAATCTCACTTTTTGATTCCAGTTTTGCGAGAAAAGAGAGTTTTACTGCGAGTGACTAATAAGGTTGCTGGCTTGGGTAGAGATTCTGTTCCGTGCTTGGAATGCCACTCATAAAGCAACCGCAGCTGTTGCTCTCAGCGCTTCCCCTCTTATAACTCCGTGGTCAGATCTGTGTTCTATTGCTCGAGTTCTTCAGGCAGCTGACAGCAACAGCTGATCTCGGTCAGCTGCAAGTGCGGAAGAAGTCATTCGACTTCAAATCAGAGTGAGAGACATAATTGTGGCTGGAGCTGGAATTCCAACGAACACAGCGGATCAAGGATCCTGGAATCACTTTCGGGCTCAAGAACTTATTGTCCCTTATTCCTAAGAGACTCTAATGCTGGTGCTAGCCAGAGTGAGACACCCATAACAAACGTGAGACTGAAGCGATACATATTTTGATCAACTGTTCTTTTTTCATATTGTCAAAACTATCGTAAAAGTTTAAGTCCAGGCCGCACAAGAGAGGGTCTACTGACTGCCTCCGTTGATCGCTTGTCCTGCATTGTTTGCTTCTTGCGACAGACCTACCAATGCTGCTTCACTTGTACTTGGCAGCTCTGTTCACAAATGTCACAGCTCTACTATTGACCTCTATGTATAGCTTAAATCATGTACACACATTGTGACGTGCCGAGTAACCTTCAGATTCCCGTTTCAACTATAGCACGAAACTGAAAGTTTTTTGGCCTTTAGCGATGTGGCTCACTGAGTCTTACCCCTCCCCCGTCGTCGGCGTTGCGGAGGTCCTACTGGGAGTCTGTCTCTATTGGTGTACCTTCCGCTTGTGGTACTGGGCCTTTAGCAGCCAGCTAGACCGGGCCAAACTCCTGGACTGCGCCAACAAAGCGGTCTCCGCCTCTTTCGCTTGTGGTGCCACTGCGATCGGCGCTGTCGGTAAGGGTGGATGTATGCATATAACACACGTCCTTAGAGTGGACATCTGACTCAAGGCCCCGTCAATTTCTATTCAGTTTTCAGAAGCTGCCTCATGGACGTCGACTGCGACTTCATATTGAGCCCCAGACCGCTTCTCCAGCACTCCATGTGCTTCGGCGTGTCGTACTTCGTGTCAGATGTGTTTACTATGTTCTTGGTCGCCAGGGCCTCTCACCGAGAAAGGCTCGATTGGCACCATCACTTAAAGGCCTTTCTGCAGGAAAGGCCACTCATAGTGGCACATCACCTGGTTTTGCCCTTGATTGGGTAAGGGATCATACGCATCAGTTCAGCTGCAAGTTACTGTAATTGAATCGAAGGATAAAACGACCGTCTTAGGTTCCCTTTAGTAATGTCCCAACGTGGTCTGGGTGACTGCCTTCTGTCATGTGCGTTTCTCATGGAAGCGTCTACTCCTTTTGTCAGCATGAGAGCAATATTGGACAATCTAGGCAGGTTCATCCACATGACGTGTTTGAGACATCGTCCATAACTCCTTGATGACCGCAGGAAAAAGGTCCAGCTCCTTGTACTTGGCCAATGGAGTGACCATGGTGACTGTGTTCCTGTGCTGTCGAATCCTGGGATTCCCCTATCTGTACCATCTGTACGCCAGGCAGTTGGGTGAGTCACAAATCGTCTTCCATTTACAGTTTCATGCTTAACACGCTCTCCTATCATCTACTAGGAAAAAGCATCTTCTTAACAGCTACTGAGCATGTTCCGTGGGTGTGCAATATTTCCATGACCGTCCTGTTCATCCCACAAGTAAGTGTCCTGACTATAGTCGTGCGGAAATGCACGTACAGGGTGGGGATGACTGAAAGCAAGTTCTGCTTCGTCTGCCGTGGCCTCTGAGAGTTGCATTCGGACTTGTCCACCCTGCACGTGTACATACATGCAGCGTTGTGCGTGAACTAAGAGTCTATTTATACCTTGATCACGAAATGTATCATAGACCAACGGATCCGCCAACTCCTATGATCCAGCCAAAGCAAACTTTTCAGGTTGTTTGGTTCGCCCAAATGCTGCGAGGCTGCCTGAAAGTCATCAGGGTCATGAGGATGACGCAAGTGGAAAAACGTAACACTGAATAAAGCAGAAAGAAGACTTGTAAACGTCAGCCCTGGGCGGTAAGCCGATCTTACTCTCTGACTCTAAGAGTGCAATACTTATTGAGCAAAATGAGTATCGCTTCGTGCAGGCAGTGTTTATGCAGGGTGAGCCGGAATTTGTTCAGTCAGGCCCATCCAACGTCATCCAATGTGATTCTAACTGTCTCTCCTCGTGCATAATTAATCTGAACAGCCTGGAGAGTCCTTTTACTTCAACATTAATATAAAAAAAACCATCTATTTAAAGACTTTGATCTTTTGCACAGGCCTCAACCCCCCCCCCCCCCCCTCTGGGGCAACCACGAAGTGTTGCACCCTGGTAATGATGAAGGCAATCCCCCTTAGCGGCGAAAGACCATATATATTGCGGGGATGGGGGCATTATGGTAATGCTCTGTCATCGCCATAGACTTTGAAGTACTGTGCTGTTCTGTTTGAAGGTGTTCCCTGAGCTTTCGTTGTCAGTTAGAGGCCACATTAGCAAAGTCTTGATTTACTTTATGAACAGGAGAAGGACACATCACTGCTAACGAACAGGAGCAGAGCACGCACCGGGAACTACAGGAAACTTTTGCTCTCTACCGTGACAGATTCTTTCTGCCTAGGGAGAACGACTGATCTGGTGTTATGGATTGACAGATCTATGTCATTCACGCGTCATGGCTATTTTCACGTACTGCAGCCACTTCTGGCTCACCCTGTACGTGCAAGACCTCATTTCAAACACACCACCTCCTGCTCGAAGAGGGACACCACCGAGGGCTAGAGGCAGACTGGCGCTTGCTTGCACACCCAAGGCTGAGACATCAGCTGACCCAGCCACAGGTGGGAAAAGAGGCAGGGGGGAGAGGGTAATGTCTTGCTAGCTGTACTTACTCAACCAAACTGTCGACAACGTCGCCGTCATGAAACGTGTTTGCGTAAGGTTCACGAGACATGATCCGAATCCGTGTTTGCTGAGTGCCTCAGTAGACTGACGCGCTCTTACTCCATACTCATGTGCGACTCGTTGCAGCACTTCCTGAGTGATGTTCATCAGTAATGGAGGAGTGCTGGTTTCACGACGACATCGTTTCACGTGATGAGGCAGAGGATCGTCTTCGCTCTGCGGGCTATTCTGAAGGACTCTTCCTTGTCCGTCCATCCACCACCGCTCAGGGAGACTTTGTCCTCTCGGTGGTGCACAAGCAACAGATCATACACTATCAAATCAGAAGACGAGGAGAAGACGCCATCTTCTCTCTGTCCGAGGAGACAAACGTAAGTCTTGAGCTCAGTAGTCATGCCCCGCATGATCGTGACGCTCTCATTTGCGTTGTTGCAGGTGATCATTCATGGCTTGGACGAGCTAATTTCATACTACCGGTCCAATCCCGACAGTGGCCTGCAGCACAGTCTTGACAACTTCGTGTCTGGATCTCTGTGCCCGCCCTCAGTCAGGCTTCACGGGACGGAGAATCTGCTGCACCGCGCAGCCAAGGAGGGCAACGTCGTCGTGGTGTCAGAGCTTCTGGTCTGCGGTGACAGGAATTTGTCGGCCAAGAATGCCGACGGACAGACTGCCGTCCATCTGGCTTGTTTCTATGGTCGTGAAGAAGTCCTCAAGGCTCTTATCCGCTATGGAGCAAACGTTAACGCTGCTGATGCCTCTGGATACTCGCCACTGCACTTTGCTGCCCAGGCCAATCAAGCTGGGGTTACTGACATCCTCCTCCAGGTTGGCCGGGCGAACCCTACGCTGCGCAACCACATCACCAACTGGACTCCCCTGCACGAAGCTGCTTGGAAGGGATCCGGAGAATGCGTGACTGCGCTCCTCAGAGGCGGCTCTCCTCTCAGGCCAAGGACGGCAAAGAATGAGACTCCTGCTGACTTGGCCAGAGCAAATGGAAAGCTGGAATTAGCGAGAAGGCTGGAAGAAATGGAGGATCTCCCTGCCGTTTCAACTGAAGAGGACTGGCTTCATGAAGGAGTGACCCGCGAGCAGGCTATCCATTTGCTGACTAAGGATGGCGATAACAGGAATTACGATGGCACTTTCCTGGTCAGGAGAAGCAGAAAGGGCAGGAACATTTTCGTCCTCAGTCTGCTCTGTGACAACAAGACGTGTCATTTCGAGATCATCAAGCAGGGCATCTACTACTTCATCGGACTCGGACCATACCTTTCTACCCTGGCCCACATCGTCCACCACTATTCTCGATTCGCCGATGGTCTGCCCACTCGATTGAGTCGCCCGGTGAGGCCCACGCCTCCGAGATTGCCCCCCAGTCGGGACAGAATGAAACCGTATCCCACCAACTTGAAGAGCTTGCACGCTAGTTACGAGAATAACGAGTCTCTGAGAAGGGTCAGGCATAGCAGAGACAACATCCCCACAGAGGCCGTTCAAGTGGGTGACATCATCGGCGGGGGCGAGTTCGGCTCTGTCTACGAAGGATTGTATCTGAATGAGCGAGGAGAGAGGCGTAGGGTGGCCATCAAAGTTCTCAACACGATGCAGAGAGAGGATTTCATCAAAGAGGCAGAGCTGTTGATGATGCTCGACCATCAGTGCGTTGTCCAGCTTATTGGTGAGGACCGTGAACTACACAAGTTCCATACTGTTTGGTACCACGTTCAGCTCTCTCTTTTAGGCATCACCGACAAGGAGAGGGTTATGATGATCTTGGAACTGGTCCCATTGGGTTCACTGCTAAATTTTCTACACAAGCACCCAGACTCTGTTCAGACAGACCGGGAGATTCCTCTTTGGGTTCGTACCATTTGTGTTTGTACGCAGTGCAGCCAAATGCGAAAAGTACTGTATTGTACAGGCAGCACAAATAGCGTGTGGCATGATGTACCTCGAGTCTCGCAACTTTATCCATCGTGACCTGGCGGCCAGAAACATCTTGCTGGCGTCTAAGTTCCAAATCAAGATATCCGACTTCGGGCTCTCACGCTACATGGACGAGCACGACTACTACAAGGCCACGCATGGGGGCAAGTGGCCGATCAAGTGGTGCGTGTTCGTGCGATATGAGCCTTCGGTAGCTTTTAGCAACGCAGTTGCTGATGCATTTTCGTTTCAGGTACGCCCCCGAGTGCTACAGTTTTGGAACATTCACAACAAGAAGGTAGGCGGAGTGACCATTTTGGCCGTGTAATGCAATAGTGTGCATGATTCGCGTGATTTTAGTGATGTTTGGAGTTACGGTGTCGTCCTCTGGGAGATGTACTCCTTCGGCAAGCAGCCGTACGAGGACAAAACTGCAGTCGAGACGGTCAGCTTCCTGGAGGAGGGTCACCGCCTGTCCAGACCAGAGAGGGCGGAGCTCGAGACCTACAGTACCATGCTCTGGTGTTGGGAGTACGTCCCCGAGAACAGGCCTAGTTTCCAGGAGCTCTTCAAGACCTTCGTCGAGAATCCCGAGTATGAAAACATCAAGGAGCTGCTCAGGTCCCAAGACATGCGCGAGTTGGGTTTGGAGTGAAGTGCCATTTCCTTTGCTATGTAGCGCTACAGAAACACTGTGTTGAGTTTTTTTTCTGCTAAATGTCTCCACTTACTAAGTAGTACACGTCTCGGTATCGTGCGTCAGGTTGTGTTCGGAATGCACGTAAGTACAAACTTTCATCTTTTTTCCTGCTCTCAGTCATTCCCGTGCCTTCGTGCAAGACGTATCTATCTACGTGTCTTTTGAAATGCATGAATTGTCTAGGTACGCAGGTGCGCGAGCGTGGCGCACGTGAGCAAGGTCTTGTAGCACAACCTGGCCCAGGGTGAGTCAGAAAAAGAAAGCGTGCGACGCAGTAAGCCTGTCCATCTTTTGATGAGAGCGAGATGAGTGGCGATTTGCAGCGCGATTCGCCGTTGGGACGGAGATAATTATGTTGACGTGCTCGTTGCAACAACCCTAAAATTGCAGTCGCTCTATCTTATGGTCGATGTTGCGGGACTTTCTTTTTTACTCAAATAGTCATCCTGTTAGGCACATAACGTTACTGTGATGATATCTTTGCTTTGTGCATATCTCCGATATGTACTGTCCATGCCTCCGGCTCAAGCTGGACACGGACAGACCCACGTCCCTCAACAGTGCGATCCATCTTCTCCTTTTTCACCTCCGCTGGGGTGATGACATGTACGTTGTAGATGAACAGTAAACATCCGTCAGTGCAACCTGCGTGTAAAAAGAAAACGAAATCTGCTGCTACAATTGTGCTGGTGCCGAACAACGTCGACCTTTTCCTACTCTTGACTGTCTTGGTAGCCCAATATGTACCATTGCTGGCTGAAAGGGAAACCGTTCGGTCGTGTTTCATCTTCTACACCTCATTATCTGAGTCTGGTACTGCTATGCGGGGCTCGGACGCCGCACTCGTCCTGCACGTACGTGCACGTGATGCGAGCCCTTCTTCCACCACTTCTTACGGTACCATCGCTCTTTTCTCCAGGAGGTGTTTGTGTGCGCGCGCGTGTGTGCGTTGCTTGTATCATCATGCAGTCAGTCGGTCGGCGGTGGTTAAGGAGCGTAGACGTATGCCCGGCGGGGAACTCGCACTTCTGGCTGCTGGCGAAGAACAAGAGGAAGAAGGAGGGGGAAGAGAAACCGTAAGCTCTCTTTTCTTGCCTCCGCCTTGGTGTGACAAAACGGCCGTTTGAAATAAGGGGAAGGGGGTGGATGGGGTGGGGTGGGGAAACCGCACTCACAGAGCAAATAGGATCAAGATTCAATAAGGTGTCCGTGCGCGCAGTCCGCGGGACGACGTGCGCACGGTTGTGCAACAGTCGTTGCATGTGCAATGGATGATGACTGTTCAGATGACACCTGCTGGAATCTAGGATGGCTCGAGCTCAGTAGGCATTGAAAGATGAAGAAAACATCAGACTTGTCGAATACGATCCAACAGTGAGACAGTGACTAAGTGAAAACTCGGGTGAGAAAAGGAGAGAGACTTTCTGCGGGGACAAAAATGGCAGCTGCAAACGTTTCTACGACGGACCTCACCACGGAGTTCTTGCAGAACTTAACACAGAAGGAAAATCCCAGGTGCGTGTTTGTTCAACTCGCATAAGTTATTTTTTTCAAGAACTTGCAGTTGAAGGAGACATAACTGACTTTGTTGATGTTTCAATACTAAGTGAGCCTTAAGAACCTGACTGACTTGAGCCCAGCCTGTACGCTTCGTCATGTTGTACTATAGCTTAGGTTAGGTCATGAAGTGACGATCTTGGAACTTGACTTTATACATGTTGGGTTTGTTACCTGATGCCAAATGGATGTAGTCCATTGGTTTTCTAATGGAAAAAAGAGAGGTCTCCTCTCCTTGAACTACAGTTTTTCAGCATAACCTCAGAACATTATGAGGTGCTCAAATTTTGAAGGCCCTGGGAGAAAGCTAGAAATTTTTTCTTTCCACTTTCACTTCATTTGACTGCAATGCTTCAGTTTAGCATCTAGAAAGTAACTACGCTCCTCCTCTTAAAATTTGAAATGTTGACCTAACACCCTTATATACTGCGTCTATAAAACTTTGAAGACACAGAGGGGACCCAAAAACTCCTTTGTTTGTCATTACACTTGACTGAAATGTTTTCAGATGTATTCTAGCAACAAATCTAGGACGCAGCAAGAGATTAAGAAAGTTGACGGAGCCCTACTATAGCTGTAGCTTTTCTGATCATTGTCCCGCATAGCACAACAAAAAGCATTCCTCCTTGGGTGCATGAAAACTTTTGACCTCAGTTGCACTTAAGATACCTGCATAGTCTAGGCTAGAACATTTTTTAATCTCTTGCGTGTGCTATATTTGGTGCAAGACTCCATTCTAGTCAAATGAAGTGAGGCACTGATCAGGTTTGTGTCTACCTGCAAAGTCATGTAAGAATGTTAGATCAACATTTCATATTGGACCTGCTTACTTACTTTTCAGATGTTGAACTATAGCTAAATGAAATTGAAAGCAAAGTGTGCGTAGCTCTGCCTTTCAAAAATGAACACCTTGCCTTGTTCATTCAGCCAAACATCATTACAAAAGAGGTGGTCTAAAAAGAATTCAATCAAATGTCTTCATCACTTGCATGAGGTTGCAAACCTAAGGTGCAATCGGCCAAATTCCAAACTTTCCCCTCATTGCTCTAACAACACACCGTAGAAGCAAGCGACCAGTGCATAGCTGAAAGTACGTGTAGATACATTGTGCAGTACTTCGATCCCCTCAGGATCCTGCCCCTCTCCGCTAACTTGGCCTTCGGAGGCAGCATGGCCCTGCTCACCATGGGTATGCTGGTGCAGTGGTTGGCGACGCAGGAGCAGCAGCCAGAGGTACGAGACAGTGTTTTGCACGACGATGACTGCATGCAGCTCCCTGGTGCCAGATGATTTGCTGTACTGTACCGTACTGTATAGTAAGCGTGCCACGATAGAGTAGGCACGCATGAAGCAAGAAGTGATCATTACAGACGCTGGAAGTTGGTCAGCACTCGCGTTCGCCGCTGCCATCTCCAAGGCAGCACCAAGCAAGAAACTTCTTGGAAGGAGGAAGTGACAGTAGGACAAGAGAGGAAAACGTCTTTAGGAGGTGAGCGATTGTCGACAGACGTCGAAAAGGGACAAGAACAAAGGAGAAAAAGTCTGTTCTTCAGTAGGCCTCGTCAACAAGGCCTCGGAAGGATGTTGCGCCTGGAGCAGGTGAGGCTGCCGAACAAGAGGAGGCCCCCAGTGCTCAGGAGACGACACGGACTGCAGGTGAGGCTTGACTGATGTCGATACAAACAGCTTGTCAGCATCATGTCAATGGACGCAACCTCTTTGTCGTTCAGGTACTGAGGCATCATCCACATCGAGCAGCTCAGAGGAGATCCTTGTTCAAGGGGAAGAAATGCGATGAGGACGACGACGGCGTTGATATCAACGACAACTTCTTGGAGAGACGCTTTGACGACTACTTCTACGAGAGATCGCCAGTTCTCATCTCGGTGGACTTCAAGCTGGACAAGGACGGCAAGAAGGGCAGGAAGGTGGCACCTCACATGCCCTGGGAGCTGGCAAAGAGAAATGTAGTGAAGAGTCGTGCAACGTGGAACAACAACGACTCGCCCAAGACGGCCATATTCCCTGTCTTCAGCTGGAACGACGAGCACAGGAGGCAGTTTGATGACTGGGACCAGACAGAGAACAGTGGCTCGGAGGCGGATGCCTTGGAGCAGAAAGCACAACGCGCAGACCTGGAGGGAGTGTCTAAAAACCAAGACAAATGGCTGCAAGCAGGTGGAGAAAAAATCCTGCCTCCGGTACTGGCAACATCTTCGGAGGTAGCGGAAGTTGCTGACATCCCGCTGCCGGCTGTCCAGGGAGAAGACGTGAGAACAGTCGACTGGGAGGATGGTGACGATCTCTTGGTTCAGCTCGACCCAGGACAAAATCTTCGCAGATCGCTTCAACTGGCGAGCACCCATAAGAGAGGACTGGCAGAAGTCGACAGTGAGATTCATGACAACGCAGGGACGACCGCACCCGAGCTTCAAGACGTCGCTTGGAGGGACTTGTCACCCTTTCCTTGGTGGCCGGCAGTGACGAGGGAACCTCAGCTTTATAAAAATGAACACAACCCCAACCCGCTGTTACCCTCCAGCACCACTGCCAATCCGTTGACTCAATTTCGAGAACCGGGTAGCGACCAAAGTACGACTACGACTGCCTCGAGCAGCACAGCCTCCCCTAGGTTTTTGTCGCACCCCTCATTGAGCAAGAATCCCCTGACGAAGAAGAAAAGACTCAGAGAAATTGAATACGAGCCAGGCAAGCAGAAGCCCCCTGAGCTGACGACGATAGAGAACGAACACTTCTTCCACAAGAAGGGTGTGATGCTGGACGTGCCTCTGGAGGGAATGCACTTCCAGCATGCAGCAAAGCAGATCCAGCAGCAGGCAAAGGGGAGGCAGAAGCCAGCATATCCACTTATCTTGTCTAAGAAAGATTCAAACTTTGATAAAGATCAGCTTCGATTTCTACACCAAAGAATTTTCTCCAAGAAGAACGCGAAAACGAGGAGAAAGTCTCCCTTACGAAAGTGGCTTGGAGATGCACGCAGAGAAAGATTGCCCAACTGGACAAGAACAAGCAGCAGAGCAGAAGCATCGCTGATCAATAGATTGCGGAGAAGCACCAATCTGGATAATGGACCTTCTGCAAGGCACAGCTCGGTGAGGCAGCTTGGAACTCTTTCAGCCAATGCAAGGCAACAACATAGGTGGCCGGACTTTGTCACGTGGAGCGACTCTGAAGCATTCTCCAAGTTTCCGCAGAGCAACGGGGACTACTACTCGTCCCTGACGGCAATCTCGGACCAGAATGAGCAGTTCAAAGACGAGCAAACTGCCATGTTTGGCGGCAGGGACGCCTTGTCAGCCCCGTTGACATCTGTTGGGGATAGCGATAATGACGTTAGCGACAGCGGCAACGAAAGCGGCAACGAAAGCGACAACGAAAGCGGCAACGGCGAGATCGACGGCAGCGGCAACAGAGCCGGAACCGGAAACGGCGTGACCGAGCTGGCCAAGTCGACTGCTATGAGTCAGTTTCTTATGGACAATACCTCGCTTCTACGTCGGGTATTGGGAGACGCTGAGTTAAAAGAGTTGCTCGCCACCCGGGACGCCTTGGACGAAGTCAAGCAGTCGATCCAGAATAAACAAAATCAGAATCCTTCGCCCAAAGATGGATTCATCGTGCTTGCAAGTGACAATGGAGTCATTGTCTTGGATAGGGGAAATAAGACGACTTTAGCAACAACGAACCCATTTATTACTCAGGCCAGCCCTACAGAGTCGAAGGCTTCGGTGACAGCACCTAGTGTAGCAAAACCCACAGCCGTCTTTGTGAGGACGCCGACGATCACGACGCCGACGACCACGACGACCACGACCACGACCATGACCACGACGACGCCCTCGATAGTCACAACGGTTATAACAACAACCACATCTTCTACCACCTCCAGCTCTACTACAACAAGTGGAGTGATCAACACTTTTGGAATCCCTGATCTCTTCCTGCCAATCTTTGGGAGCAGCGTGAGTGACCCGCCTGACCTGACCTTCTTCACTGCATGCACGTCCCTCTCCAACAGCTCCGCTCGCTAGCGCGCGGTCTTGACGGTCTTTGCCTCCGCATTTCGCCGGTGGTATCCAGCGCCCATGGCTCAAGCACTCGCCCAGCTCCAGGCTGATTGCTGAACTACATAGAACTGTATATCGGCACTCCCTCCCTTGTCCCCGCCTGGGGATGTTGGGCCGACTGAATCAACTCTTGTTGTCCAACCTTAGCCTGTGGCCGGAGTGGCTCTTCCACCACAGCGGTTCACTTGAATTCATAAATCGACTTCCCTGTAGTCGCCCCCTCCAACCCCGGGGTACCCCCCTCAGATAGCGCAGCGGTCCCGTTATTGCACCAGTTGCACCAAATGAATCTGGGGTTTGGGGTTCCACCCATTGTTGACGCGAACCATAGAAAAACTAACCCACGGAGGTTAGTTTAGGCAGGGACTGCAAGCCTGACTGCATGCCTGAATCCTGATACAGACAGACTGTCCGCTCTGAGGCAAACGGTTAAGTGTCATAGGTCTCATATCGTCTCTGGCCTCCCTATCAAGTTTTTTTTCATAGGTTTCTCTGGTTGAAGTTAGGCCAATTGTTTTAAGGCTTTTCAGCTAAACTGCTTTTAATCTGGTTCCCAGTGGGCCCACTTCTCGATGGACCCAGTTCTCTAAGGCCTCGACTCACACATGCCCAGTTCTTTGCGCGTGGGCACAGTTCGAATAGAAAAGCTGCCGCTACTTGATCCCCTTGTAATCATCATGCCAAGTTAGGTCCACATCGGTCCAGCAATCTCAGAGATGTTCCCTGCGATTGCGCGTGCATTCGTTAAAAGAGCAGACCAGATAGACATTCCGGTGGCCTTTGGCCTCGCAGGCCAAAGGTCAAGCGGACGCCTAACCTTTTATTGTTTGTACCCATTAAGTTCACTTTACCTGTTGTGAGTATTCTATATGGAGTTAAAATCTAGCCTAGGAACGTTTTCTCGTTGCAGGGCAAGGATGAGGTTAGCGGACAAACAGTCGTGACACCACCTTCTAAGAATGAATCCACCAATGGGCTTCTCTCCATGGTCCTTCCATCGTCCAATACCACCAAAGCAGCCGGCAACTTGCTCAAGAACCTGCCCCTGGTCGGCCCAGTCTTAGAAATGGTCGTCGACGGTAATGCTGCCAATGACGGCATATTCGGCCTCGGCCTAAGTGTTATCCTCGTGGGAGTGGGCATCGGTGGCCTCATCCTGACAAGCGTAGACTTTGGGACGCTAACTGCATTTGCACTAGGAGCCTCCAGGCGGTAAGGCTCATGCACTTGCGTGGACGCACTCCTGCTGTGCTCGTCATGATAACTTTGTTCTTCCATGTCCATATTTGTCGTGATTCTACCTCTGCTGTATGTAACCTCATGCATCTTCAAATGTTATAGATCTGACCTGCCCCCGGCAAATCTGATGAGACGTCCAGAAACCACAGGTCTCCTGCCACCCAGTAGAAGGCCGGATGACTACTACGACTATGATTACGATTATCTCTACGGCAATGGAGATTACGGCCTGTACGACGACGGCAAAATTACCACCTCGAAGAAGGAGGAGGAGTCCTCACTGAAAACAGATAAGAGGCATCCTGGCTTGAATGAGAATCGATATGGACCTCTCGACCAGAAGACCACGAAAAACTTGACACCAACTGAGAGGCCGAGACACAGAAAGCGTCAGGAAACGAAAAAGCAACGGCCAATTCCTTATCTGAACAATGATGATCAATTGCTCTTCGATTATTACGAGGATTACTACTTGTCAACGCCGGGCGACTATTTCCAAGCCGAATGGAGTGATGACCGTGATCTTGGGGCAAAGATCAACCTGGCTCAGAGCAGTCCGCTCGACTTGTGGAGCAACAGGGGAAAGACTAAGAGATTGGACATGAGCACAACTGCGCTATCACCGGCTACGGAGACTTCCACCACAGATGATCCTTGGAGCCATCCTGGATGGAGCAAGCACACATGGAAGCAAAAGAAGGAGAATTAAGCGGTGCGATGACATCCATGATCATTCAGGATGGGTCAAAAGTAACTTGACAAAAGTACAGGTCCTCTATGACGTGATCTGGAAACGTCATAGTCTTATGGTCTCTCATAGTAGAGGTGATACAAAAGTTTGATTTTGACCCTAGCCTAAACACCCGAGAGCGTGACTCTACTCTTCTGTGTTCCGGCCTGCACTGACGTCAAGTTACCTTGAACACCCTCTGTACATCTGTCTAAATATAGTAAATAGACACAGTAAAATGAACACTTGATACGTACTTCATTATCACGTTGCCCTTAAGTCCTTGCCAGTGCCACTCATTTCGTCAACATCAAAATAACAAACTTCTATCGAATCACAGTTCTTGTAAGAGGACATTGGTTGCCTCCTGAATGTTGTTGTTCGTTAGTCTAAGTGCTTGTTCCACTTGCTGTCTGGAGAAGCCCATGTCCGTTAGGGCACGGACGTTCTCCTCTGACGGGACGACTGGAAACGTTCATTCTATACATCAAAGTGCATTTACGAGTGCGTTTGTGTCACTGATACCTGGAGGATTTGGCTGCTGCTGCTGCATGAATCTGCCCGGATTCCAGGGCCCGTTTCTCTGCAGAAGATTGACCTTGCAGTACAATCAGAATTACTGGAATGCTTTTCATTGCTGCATTACCTCGCGCCTCATGAGTTGTTGCTCTATGGCCTCTATCCGCTGAGCTCTCTGAATTTCCAACGTAGCCCCCATGATCCCAGCAGGTGGCGGAGCAGAATCCATGTATTTTCCAAAGACGCTGAATAAAATCTTTTCATAACTGCTCATGCCATGGTGCTGGTGTACCAAATTTCTGAGCTCACCCATAAGCGATGGAAGCAAGCCTCTCATTGAAGAACAGCCACTTCTGGATCCACAGGAAGTTTTGCCTCACCAGCAATCCCGCTACCTGGAGGAGTCGAATGGACACTGGTTGAAGCTCGTGAAGTGTGGAAAGTACCTAACTACTAAAGCATTCAGACTGCCATCGCCACCACGTGCAAGAGAAACGAAGCGTCATGAAAAGCACTCGACTCACAATTCCAGCGACGGCCGCTACTTCGTTAGAGACAATAAGGTGGAAGCCTAAGAAGTAGGTGATGATTTTGGAGGAGACATTGAGGCCGAACACTGTAGTGCTAGATACCACTGGGACATCGAAGAAAAAGTTGACAAACCAAGGAAAGACGGCGTGATACCTACGAAGACGAGATTGCAGATAGAGTAACAGGAGATGATTAAATAAATGATAACTTACAGTCCCACTGAAAGCAATCCAGACGACCATAGAGAATCAGACCACACGCGTATGGCCCACGTGAGCATCACCTCGATTCCGGTGGTGAGCACATAAAAAGACGCCAAGTGAGAGGAAAACTTACGAGAACCAAGGCGGCGTTCGAACAATCTGGAGCGAGAGTCAGTTAAGTCAACCTAAGTAACGAAGAACATTCTTTACCTGAAGGTATAGATGAGCAGGAGCGACAGGACAAGGTCCTTGGCGTCCAGAAACACCAGCTTGGACGTGGCGACGCAACAGACCTCGGCTTTGTACAAAGACTCTGTAAGAAGAAGAAAGCTGAAGATCGCCTGTATTCCAACTTCTCTGTCTCTCATACCAGGTATCTGACAGATGAAGTACTTCTTCAAAGACCGGAACATAGGGATCTGTACGCACACAAAGCTGAGGAGGCTCCAGCCCACGAGGGCCTTTGTCACAGGAGCTTTGTCTAAAAGAGGGCAAATCCACAGTGAAGCTGGGGAGCGAAAACTCAATGTTACTCACAAAAGCCAGCCTGGCTGTGATACCCCAGTATCTCAACATTCGCCATGGCGCGAACTTCTTGTGACCTCAACGGATTTTTCGACGCATTCGCGCACTTCACAGATGATCTCTTGTCGGAGCTTCTTATCAATGAATGATCTTCCCAATGCCAGTACAGCACAACGGACAGAAGGACACCTTGCAGTCCCTGCACAGCTTGATACTGTTAAGCTACTCCCTAAGGTTGCCTGGTTCAGTTTCTCTGTTCTTCTGAGTGCGTATGTTTATTGTCGGGTTTTCCTGTCTGCTGTCCTACCAGGGTTGCCACTTTTGTTACTGCTCAGGAGCTGAAGACCCGCAATACCAATGGCCACTTTCGGGTACGCAATCCGGATCTCGGACAACTTGGACGACTTTTCCAAACCTGGTCCGGATTTTCCATTACAGCAGCAGCTGCTGCTGCGAGGGACGGACTCGGCCAACCTGAAGAAGTCCAACTGGCAGGCAGACGCCAGTCGCAGTTGGGAGAAGCAACATCTTGAACACCCTCCTCGTTCCAGGCCAGTCGAGTCGCTCTATAGATTCTATGCTGTGATATCTTCTTTGGCTGTGACTCCGGAGCTTATGTACTTGCACCATGCACGCAACATACATATAGTACTATAGATCATTGTAACAGGTACTATCCTACACTGCAAGTACAAGTGCC
>JAAUXU010080124.1_pt1 | contig 17934 bp, 17 predicted proteins | sample 7278151 | NCBI WGS metagenome assembly JAAUXU01 (sample SAMN14350113, study PRJNA611818) | marine sediment metagenome | isolation source: surface marine sediment (1.8m) | place: French Polynesia: Moorea | collected 2018-08 | reverse complement strand
TTCCAGACTTTAAACTCCTAGTGATTCCAGACTTTAAACTCCTAGTGATTCCAGACTTTAAACTCCTAGTGATTCCAGACTTTAAACTTCAATCTCCTCCTGACTGCGTAGTCATGGACCATGCGGCGAATACTAATCCAGAAGCCTGTCCAGTCCAGGAAGTGTTCAGGAGCCTTTCAGGAATGCCCTGATCGGGCCTGGGGAAAGAATGGACCTGGAGACCACCAAGAGGACTAGTGTATCCTTCCAGAAACGTCTGCGGTTATTTTTTCTGGAAGCCAAGAAAGACAAATTTGAGGCTTAATCTAAATAAAATGAAGGAGACATCAAAATTGGAGTTATTTCTACTGATTTTGAGACGCTTGGTCAAGCTTGGCTTTTCTATATTTGCGTTCTGGGCCGCTTCCTCATACATTTTTCAGCTTGGCGACTCCATGAATGAACGAAATCAACTCGCAACGTATTTTCTTACGACTCGTTCGGCTCGTGGCTCGTGAAAAAGCTGTCTCGCTCATTCCTTCTCTCTCTTTCTTTTCAGCTGTGCCATCTGTGTGCTGGAGGAGCCATAAGGCAGTGAGAGACTTTGTTCAGCTGTTGCTGGTGAGGGAAAGAAGGAGCTGTCACAAGCCTCTCTCAACCCGGCGGGGCCGAGGTTTGTTTACTCCAGGTTCGTTCGTTTCGCTCCCCTGCTTTGGCGGTCACGTGACCAAAAATGGCGGTCGTATACAAGTTGAGTGGCACTGCACTTACTACTAAAACTCCATTGTTCATGGACTTCGAATTGTATATTATGGCATCCAATTTGGGTCATATTTGCACAGCTCTTGGCCTTAACTTTGGCCCCATAGTTTGAAGAAATGAGTAATCCTAATCCAAGAATGTATCAGTTTGATTTTAAAGGAGATTCTTAGCTTTTCACAGAAAGGAGAACAATATTCCAGCTCGAACCAATTCGAAGTTACGGCCTCACAAAGTTGGTCACTTTGTAGACAAAAAGATCTGGTTGTCGTGAGAGCAATTGAATAACACCACAGGGATGCACTTTATTCCACGAGTGCCATAAAGAAAAATAAGTGGAATAAAGTGCATCCTTATTCCACACCCAATAGGTAATTTTCTTTTCTTTGTGACCTCTTTTTGCATTGTACCAATATGCCACGCATATATGTAAAAAGTTCATCAGCCTTATCCATTTTCTACAAAACAAAACATTTGTGAATGAGATCGTGCATCATGTACTGGGCCCAAGGAGTCAGCAAAAGCCTACAAAACGGTCGTTGACAAATTTGAGGCCTTCTGGCAATCAGAATCAGTTAAGTTATGCATCGTGAAATAAATTTGCGTGAAAGAAAGTGAATCCTAATCTCACGCCCATAGCAGTGCTTGGCGTGAAACAAAGGTCGTGAAAAAAAGTGAACTAAAATTTTGGATCATATTAGAAAACCAGAGAGATTTTTGCCTACGAATTTCTTACACTACTAGCAATCTGCACCTCTCAACACTTTAACTGCAGTGCAATGTTGAAGCTCATTGCAATAAAAAAAAGCCACAACCTTTGTGCACTCTGCTTTGATGAGATGAAAGTCTGTCAGACCGTGAATTTGAGAGACAAGAGCAAAAATATGCAAGTCGTCATGGCGCACGGAATCGTCCACAACTGGAAAGAGCCAGGGTTGCTTTTACATTGCAGCTGTCCAACGAGAAGGGATTCAAGTCGTCACAGCAGTCGAACAGCAAGGTGTCAACGTGGGGAGAGTTGCACTAAGTGACCTAAGTATTGCTGACGACCAGTAAGTTTATGAAAGTCTCTCCGACGCTGGCCTGACGACTTTTGTCGTAGGTGGTTACTTAGTGAGATATTGCATCATGGATTCAGACTTCCCACAAGAGAAGAACTGGTCCCTTTTTTGTATTGCTGCTAAGTCGTGACCAAAACGAGCTGAAATTATGCCCAGGATCAAGAAGTCTCATTTGAATGTGCAGGGAAATGAGCAGCAGAGAATAAGTTCAGCAGTACAATTGCCTTTTCCTCGACGCGTCCATTTTTTAAGCGCCCCCAGCACTGTCACTACTTTGCTGAAACAAAACCAAACTCAGCGGCAAGACTTCATGCTCATACAGTACCAAAATTCTCTTCAGGAATAAAACTAACACGCCTTGTTCTGAATGTTTTTAAAACCATTCGGTTGGGCTGAATGTCACCTCTTGCTTTACTCTAATAACAGGCGTTTATAGACATGTTGCACAAAGGGAGACAAAAGTGAAGATTCAAAACTTGACTCTATTTTTCTTGTTTTTATTGCCTTGGTTTCCTGGACAATATCAACAAAAGAACAGCATGCGACCAAATTGCTGACAATATGGTTAAAAATGTTACAACGAACACAATAGTGCTTCACTTCGCAGTAAGATCTTCTCCTCATACGAATAGAGTTTTTTGATATCAACACACTTTCTCAAGGGGCTATAAGTCTGGTTCATTAGGTACAGTCAAGTGACTGACACCTGTGCCTGAAACTTTATAGGTTATGGAGAAAAGGATGAACCAGACGTCCCTGACACTCTTGACACGTGGTTTAATGTGCTTAATACAAGCTGCATCAAAAGTTCGGGAAAAAAGCACTTTATTTCTATCATGCTCTTATAAATTTTCTCGAGATTTGTAGTAGCGCCAGACAATGTGACTAGAAATGTTCTTCCATTTCAAGTGCTCAAAGTGACCACCATTCTGAGCAGTGACAGACTGAAGATGGGCGCCCATCTGGGCGTCATGCACCGCCTCCTCATGAATCTCATCCCTTGCCTTGTGCTGAGAGGACCCAGAGCTACTTGGTTCAGCGCAAGGCGAGGTCTCGCGGGGTAATCGAGTAACGCACAGCAGAATGACTACGGTAACATATTTTCAGTCTCCTGGAAACTGACACCCGCAGCAAAGATCTTATTCTGCAGCGCCACAACCTTTTCATATTATGACTTTTCCTGTGGCCAACGAGCAACAGGTACAAAGAATCGGGGTTTTTTTTACCGATCGTGCTGTTCTGATATCATCCTCACCAATGAAGGTTCGTTCTTCGGCGGGATCAACTCGTGAAGGAGGAGGCACAATTGGACGCTCTTAACATGACACAGGAAAGTGATCGCAGTGAGAAATGTGCAAAGTTATTCCTTAAAATGGCTGCAGTTGTTGAGCTCAAACTGCTGTCAAGACAATCTTTTACCCCGAGTGTGCAGGAGTCTTGAGTCTGGTCAGGAAAGCTCACATTGGACAAGTGACAGGCAGAAGTTTTTTTAAATAACTTCCAGGCGATCTCAGTGCCATCTCCATTTGAGATTAGATAGTAGAACTGGATCGTCTGCTTTAGAATTCTTTGGATATGCTTGGCTGGCGGGTTCGTGGCTCAGGACGACGAGGCGAGGTGACGTGAGTAGGGGGAAGAAAGACCACCTCGTGAGGGCAGCGTGAGATGCCAAAAAAGGTTGCCAAGTTTTCGGCTACCCTCGACCAAAGCGCTGCTGAGCATGAATGACGTACTAAGAGGCACCATCTTTGCACTGTGTGACCGCGCCCTTAGCCTGAATTCTCCCCTTCTGGAGCTGCTCTGACAAAGTCAGCATGACTTAGCTCATCCTCAGTCAAGTAAGTGGTCTCGGATTACGCAGACTTACATTGTAGGTGCCAAGAATAGGAGGAAATGCTCTTGGACGAAGGCAAACGGTACATCCAACAGTTTCACCAGTGGAACAACAAACAAACACAGAACGACAAACTTCCCCAGAACGGTGCCATGTACTTAGAGGAAGAATAAGCTTCGTATCGACGTTCGCTATTTGAACTACCCCGAACAATGCTGAAATGTGTACTGCTGCAACAGGATCAACTTGGGCAGCATGCAGCGCCTTTGTACTCAACTAATGGGAAGATTCACTTTCAAGATATTCCAGCACCTTTGAAGAGTGTAGCTGAACTTAATTTGAGAGGTGCCAGGTTCTTTTTACAGATACAGAACAGGCGGCTGAAGTCTGGGCACACAGAATCAACACGAAGTTTGATGAAGATTCCTAAGTTCACTGGCAAGAAGATTTTTGCATGATTAATTTCTAAAAGTATCAATTACATACACTTTAAAATGTCAGTGAAGGTGCTTCATTTTGGCAGCTTCTGCCTCTCATTTGTTAGCTAAATAAGCTTGGTCACAAGTTGACCAGTATCAAGGCCTTGTGCTGAGCAACTGATTCACCTTTTTTCTTGCAACCTCGCACTCTCACACCTCTGACTTGCTCAAGCTTTTAAACTTGCGTGTGCTTTTCGCTCACTGTCATGGGCAGGCACTTTTTTGGCCATAACCTTGTCGCAGGCCTTGATCGCCACAAAATTAGCCTTCCGTCAACCCCAACCCAATATTGCTTCGTATGATGCTCAAACGGTGCAGCTTCACAGCATTTTCCATACCAAGCTAAAGCTTGCGCATCCAGTACACGGGCGTTCGTACGTGCCGTCTGAACTACATGTACAACACACGTAACGTGCGATAGAGGAGGACCATTGCAGTCGTTACTGTGTGATGAGATGAGGCCACTAAAACACACCAGGTACTGTTTACAATATCCACCTATGTAGCTGAAGTTAATGGCGCTTGCTTGCGATGGTTGCGGACACGAAAATGCCGTCTCCCCCTTCCCGTCCGCGCACAATTTGCTCCTGTTTATGAGTGCAGCGCAGCACAAGCGTGAGCATCCCACGCAACACTGATCTCCGTCCTTGCATGGACCTGAGACCAGGACCACCACTGTAATGGAGTTATTGCCCCTCAGTCAAATCGTCGTTGAACGAGCAAGAAGCAACATCCACAAAATAGAGAGTGAGTAAGAAAAGAAAAGGTTCGTGCATTGAGACACTCTGGCAAACAAACCAATCATGCCCATGAAGAAGCCCGGCAAGAGAAAGACCGGCGACGTGGAAAAAGCTACCCCTACTTCTATTCCACCTGCAGCATCCCGTCCGGATTCTCCTGAGTGCTTGTTGACTCCGAGCATGCGTCTGGATTCGTCACTGTTCACGACGTATCTGGAGTGCAACGCCCACAAGGCCCTGGCCGATGGCAGCAGGCCCGTCAACTTCTTCGACCGCGTGTCCTCGCTCATGCTTGCGCTGGCCATGCTCATCTTCCTGGCTGCCGTCGTGTGGTTCATCGTCTTCACCAGACAGAGGCTGAGAGAAGCCACCCACAGCTTGGAGGCCGGAGGAGCAGCAGGCGAAGAATCCTTTCTCTTGGGCGACGACGAAAAATAAACCTATTTTTGTTCCCACGGATCAGTTCTGAAGAAGCGTCGTCAGGATCAATCTCCTCTTCATCGTCATCATTTATCTCGTGGCCAATTGGTGGTGAAAGCATCTGCCAGCAATGAGGGAGCGGTTGCACAGTCACACCGCCCTTTGCGCGAGGCAGACGCGCGTCCTCCGTGGCTAACCGCGCCTTAAACACGAAGGGTTAGACGTGGCTGCCTCGCCAGGAGCACGCGTTAATGTGTCTCCATATCTGGAAAAGGGGGGGTTACAGAAAGAAGTGTGCGTGAAATCGATATTTGGGGGTCGCCGCGACTCGAGCATGAAATCGTAATTGCCGTTTCAAAAGAGGGAAAAAATCGCCGCCCGCTTCTTCCCAGAGAGCTGCTCATCCTTGCGGTGTCGAGAAGCGATCATTTCAAGGGGGGTTTGCGCAGGACGCACCATAATTTGATGATGCATGCAATCGTCCTCTCCCGTGACAACAGATTTTCGGCTCTTTAACTCGTGTGTGGCTCTGACGCCAAGCGTGAAAATGATGGCGAGGGCGTAAAAACAGGGTGGTTTTTTTTTCAAGGATCGATCATGGGTAAAAAGTATTCATTACTTACGTTATCGTGGCTTTGGCGGAGATAACAATAAAGGAGAGTGCCTTTTGCGTGTGTCTGGGCATGAAAACTTTGCACTCCACTGCTACGTGACGACACAAAGCGTTTGCGCCGCCGTCACAACTAGAGATGCAAAGAAAAAAGTTCGATCTAGTGATGAATTTAGAGACCGGAAAATGTTCCCTTCGTGTCACCGCGTGGTTGCAGCGACTCGCGTTGCGCTACGTTGGGTCAGCTCAGGTGACTGGAGTCCCTGTGCAACTTTATTCAGTGCTTGGGCGGAAGTGGCTGTTTTTCCGGCTCAAATATGCAGCCGGGCGACAAAGTCGGCAGGATATTTTCTCACATAGTTCTGTCCAGTTGTGGCAAATCCAAGGAGAATTGAGCTGCAATCCCCTTGCGCTCTTTTTTTTTTTGCTCAAGTGAGGACCATACGAGATATTCTGTGTACGCACACCCAACTGTCAGCTACGTCGTACACGACAGATCCAGTGTTTGAAATCCAGCAGTTCCCCTCCTTGTACTTATAATCCCATTTCATCTCCTATTTGATCACCGCTCTAATCGCTTTCACTGTGTCCTCTCTCGTTCGCTCGCTCAGCCTCTCATTGCGCAGATATCGATCGGCCTCGTGTGAGAAATTTCCCCGCTCAATGGGAACGTGGAGAACCGCTCTTTGACACGGGTAATTGATTTGTAAACCGTAAGGAGGTGTGTACACACACGCACGCGCGCGCGGCCACAAACGTGGCTGGCGTGCCCCCCGAGTGAGGAGCGAGAGAGACTTTCATGAATCTCAATGAGGATTAGCGGATTTGTTTGGACGCTTTTGCAATCGCTGCGGCGCCCAACAAATTGCAAAAGGCGGCACGCACTGTATGGAAAGGTCGCAGTCCCCCTCTCACGGAGACTTTATTCCCGGACAAATACACGCGTCTGCTTAATCAGATCAGGTCTGATGAAGTTGTCGACGTGCAAACCACTCTCGATCAACACGCGCGCGCGTGTGTACGCACCTCTGACGCAGAGACAGACGTACATGAATCATGTGTCTTATGGTGTCGGCCCAGTCGAGCAGCCCGGCGGGCCCGAGCGTTCTGCATCAGCGGTTGCAAATCTGAAATGCTGCAAGCAAATGTCCCGCCTCGTTTTTCCCTTGGTTTGGCGAGGAAAAGCGGAAAAGCCATAGGAAGCAGATGTCTGCACTTGGCATACGAAACAAGTCGTTTTTCATCGCAGCTTTCCCGAAAGCCATCGGCGGAAAGGCTCGCGCACGCACTGGCGCAAAGAGAGAAGGATGCGCCTTTCCTGCGCCACCCACCAGATCTGCAGCTGAGCGCTCATTGGCGGAGAGAACAAGCAGCCTTTTCTCATTGGAGGGACCGCGCCCGCAGGGGGCGATTTTCCCTATGTACGAGTACTGAGAGGTCATTTTGGAAAGGTTCTCTCTTTTCTGGGTGGATCTGTCATCGACAGACTCCGGCGAGGAGGACTCCCGCAGTCTCTCCTAGACGTGAGCCAAGGAGGGAGGAAGGAAGAAGAAGAAGAGGAAGAAGAAGGGCAAAGCAGATCATATCACGAACAGACGGCCTCTCTTGTCATTTGCACCGCTATACAGCAGCAAGGCTTTTCTCCCCACTCCACTCAATTTGAAAATCCTCCTCCACGTATTGCACTCACCGTCGTCGTCGTAAGCGCTTTGGAGAGAGCAAAGAGACCGGAAAAGAAATAATGACCTCGTCAGAAGCCTCTGAGACTCGGTCGGAGCACCACTATCATCAGCATCAGATTGGGAGCTTCCAAGATCAAGACTATCACGGCAAGACGGAACACTTGTATCATCTACAGCAGTACCAGCACTGCTTTGGTGCCAACAATAAGAGCAACAACAACAACGAGGACTATCCGGAGAACCTGCATCAGATGAGCTCGGTGCACCACTTCGAGGGTGCAGGTGCCGAGCCTTCACCTCCACCGCCGCCGCCGCCACCGCCACCGCCGCTTGTGTCCAGACACCGCAGAGATGCGGCTGACTCTCACTCGCCACCGCCGCCTCCGCAGGGAGCGCCAGCGGCTCCTATGCTAGTGTCACTGCGAGGTAAAGATCACCACCACCACCACCACCACCACCATCATCACGGTCATCAGGAGGAAGGAGAAGGCTACGTGTTGATGGGACAGTACGCAGGTAACACAGTATGGGAGCTTGCTCTGGAGGCAGCGCTTAAAAGTCCTTTTAATTCTTCAGATGAGGGTGAAGCCAACGAACCCACGGAAATGTACAACAATGGTGCTCGCGACTGCGTCAACGTGTCCCCCACCTACAGAATGTCACAGCAACAACAGCAGCAATGCAGCTCCAATGGTGGCAGCAATGGGGGAGGTGCCACACCCGGAGGACAGGGACATGGGGGAACAGTCAGAGAAAGAAAACGAATGATGAGGTACGTGTCAAGTGCATCAAAGTTTACCAGTTCCACACACGTTGGGTCCGCTGGAGAAAGGTCACAAAAGAGCAGATTGAGTCTTTGTGCTCGGAAGTTGGTCTATAAAGGCATAGGGGACATGTGCAGGAACTTAATCGTACCTGGCAAGTTTCATTTATTGTATTGTGGTGTCCGACCAACGATTATCACAACACTTACAAGGCAAACAAACATTGTTCAGCGATCACTCACTGCACTGCCGAAGCAGCTGTAGAATGATGACGAAACAGGAGGCATAGCGGAATTTCGCTTTCGGAAAGTCAGATATTGGAAAGAAATTCCATTTTGGAAAGTCCGCATACGGCCGATTCGATTCTGTCAGGTTTTTCCATCAGTCAAATGGTCAGCAATGCGCTTCTGATTGCACCGTCATCGATGCTGTAAGCGAGCTTCACTGCTCCATGCTGTCCCCCCAATCAGCTTTACCTCGTCTGCATGAGCAACAAAACATCGATGCCTTCAACCAACGCTTTCCTGAATGGCAAGACTACCCAGACGAGCACATGAGGGGCCGTCGTCTTCAATCCGGTCACTGCTGGCATTCACCACATCATTGTCGTCAACCTGGTTGACATTAGCACGTTTCATGGAGGAGCCCCTTTCTCGAATGATGCTTCGCAGCCTCTTTTGAAAAGCGGAGGGCACTTTGGTGATGTTGACGGGCTCAAGGATGCTGGCCCAACAATGGTCAAATGCTGTCGAGGTCTCCTCTTACCGCCCACCGCCGCGAAATGAATGCACTGGTCCAAACAAAATGCTCATATGATGGCAAATACCAAGGGAAGCTACTAAAGAGCAGCACGGTATCGCAAAATAGAAGGGTTGACTAAGGCCCAAGGGTCTTATTTGGTAAAACTTCGATTTGAGTCAGTCTCAGTGCGGCAATATTTCTATAAAGAATTTCTTTTTGTTCTCTGTAGCGCCTCCAGCATCAACTCTGCGTTCGAGGAGCTGCGGTTGCATGTCCCCACTTTCCCGTACGAGAAGCGCCTATCCAAGATCGACACGCTTCGACTGGCCATAGCGTACATTGCCCTTCTGAGGGAAATCTTGCGCCACGCCGACGCCGGCATGGAGCCGTTGGCGTACGTTGAGCGCTGCCTGCGAGGCGACTTGCGCACTGAAGGGAGCGCCGAGTGGAATACGTCCGACCTCACGGCCAGGCTCGCCTGGATCAACTGGGACGCCCTGGGCGTGGGACCAGCACGCAGGGGCGTCCTCACCAACCTGCAACTCTCTGCTGACAGCATGAACCTGGTGAACAATGGGCCTTTGGGAGCACACCCCAATCAAATGCAACCTCCAATGCATCACCATCATCATCACTTGCAACAGCATCCTCACCATCATCATCATATGATCTGATCAGTTCTTTCTTGTGTCTACATATGTTGGGGTGAAAATATCGCAATTGACAGTTGAATATGTATACTTTGACTAATATTTTTCCTTAATTCGTAAAATCAGACCTCTTTTCCTTTAAGCTTTAGTGACCGAGTCATTCTATACTGGTGTGCGTCACGTGCACATTTTCCTCATTCTTGTTGCTGTTTGCCAAATGCCAAACTACGTACGTGTGTATGTGTTACTTCAAATAGGTGCCATTATACCTAATATTCGTACGCCACAATGACAAGAAGGTAGGATGTACTCGAGTGTACAGCAGAATCTCTCATGTTCGATGTGAAAACAGTGGTCAGCAAAATGATCATACCTCCGAGACTTCAGTGTGTTTCGACGGTCCAAATAAACAGAATTGAATATCTGTGAAGATTGAAGGGCATAGTTTTCCCACTCGGACTTGTAAGTTCATAGCAGTATCATCATGAAGCATTAATTTGGGTACGTGAATTCTCTCAAGCAGCCTCAACTTATGGACTTTGTGTGTCAATGAAGCCTGACGTCAGCAGTAGAGAGCAGTCCCAGAGGTGGTGGCGGTTAAATGCTTCAAAATCCTCAGTGAACGAGCTGAAAAATCGAAAGGAGACGAGACTTTGGCCAGGTGGACGTTTGACGTCACTTTCGACTACTTCCCGAATATTCTCTGCTCTGTTTTTAAAGAACATTTAAAAGCATTTGCTGAAGCTGAGCCGAGACCTGAACGGCCGCACATCTAACAGCAAGTACACGCAATTATAGACACGACAAACGAACTGAAAGAAGGCAGAGATTCAAAACGTCACTCGTATGAATTTTTTTTAAGTGATTTACTCAAAAAGTGCTACTAGAAGGACGTTTGAAAAACCACGAGGCACAGACGTCCGATCTGACGCTGCCTTCAGTGAGGCGCCAGGAGTAGAGCTGAACAGACAAAGGCAAATTGTGACCAGGGCAGCTAAGAGTTGGTCACGACATTTATATAGTAGAACACTCTTCTTTAACAGCTGACTGTGCTTTGTGACCAGAAAGATTTAAAGCAAAACTGCCAACAGATGACACGCAGTGGAGCCTGAATTCTTTTGATCCACGATTCTCGTAGTAGGTGGAGTTTTTCTTTAAAATTTCAGTGGTCGCATTTAAGTTTAATTATTACCTTGATGGGACATCGCTTGCTTTCGCTCAAAAAACCATTCAAGCCATTTAGAATAAATTTTTTTCCCCGAAATTTCTGCTGTTCCGCTACAGTTTTCTTCTAAAGAAATGTTCCATGCACCGGCCCGGCAGCAGAAGTAGGAGGGCGCCACCGTCTGCTGCATCTCGGACCTCTAGTACTGGGGAACTCACATCAAATTGTACGCTGTAATGTTATTTTCGGAGCAAATTGCACGTTTGTGAAGCGGCTTCGGATGATTTTTTAAGTGTTGCTATTGATCGTGACAGCCCTTAACTGTCAACTGACACCACTGTTTGTTACTTTTGGCATCAACTGATTTCTGTATTGATTTCTGGCCTGACTGCACAATTTGATGTGAAATCCCCAACATACATCTGCTGTGTGGTATAAACCTCTCATTTGAGAACTACATAAATTTGAAAGTTGATCAGTACATAAGCTTGTGCAGGGTAACCACTCACTTTCTTCTAGCAACCTCGGCAAAGTAGCAGCCTTTCGAATGATGTTTTCTCGTTTTGAGTTATACCATGACACAAAGAACTTTTACTCGAAACTGTGTGTGTCCTGGACCTTGCTGCCAAAACAATTTGCTCTCGGTTCATGACAGTATGACTGCATAAATGCTTTAATGGCGGGGCTTGACAACTATTCCTTAGTGATTCCTTGCGCGGAAATGTCTTTGATATGGCTAAGTAACAAACCCTGTTTGTAAGTTTCCATCTCAAAAACCCTTCCCATTTGCTTCGCTAACTCCCCAGAGCCAAAAACGAGCTCTCAGTCATCCACTCCTTGATGGCAAATTGTCACTTTATGCGGTTTCAAGAAACAACGGCGAATCTGTCATTTTCTGCAAAAATGACTTCTTCTCGTGAAAAAACTACTCGCATTTTTTACACGACCTTCCGATCTCTAATAAGGACTGAGGAAAAAACGTCTCAAGCTACCTCAACATATGCACACAGTTGCACCAAGTTGGAACTTTTCTAAGGAACATCCGGCATGAGCACCGATCGATCTCCCGAAAATCAATTGGTAGCGATCATCGGAGATTTCTTTTTTGCCTGTCATCAATAAGCCACGGTAACCGGAGACTTCCAATTTAGCTTCTTTCTTTGAAGAGCCAACAGGTCCGACTCCTTTATGATTATCGTTGACAAGTTGCCCCCTGCGGCGCTGACCGACGGAGAGTGTGACGATGGGGAAAGCAAGGGGGGGTCCATTCAACAGAGAGAGAATAGACTTTTCATTCTGACGCTTGGTAGGGGGTCCGGCAGGATGTGATACACGCGCGGCGAGCGTGCGTGGGAGTATTTGTGCTGCGTGCAGAGGAAAAGCCTCGTGCATCTTAAGGCTGTGAATTTCGAAGTAACGACAAGTCTCGAAATTATGACATGACGGTGTTGCTGACCAAGCGTTGCTCTTGCTGAAAGTCATGCATCAAACTGGTGTTAGCCGTTCGCCTCGTGATAGACGTACATACCGCTGACCATGTGGTGCCTACCAGGTTCGCCTGGAACGTGCGTCATGCGATCGCATGAAAGTTCGTATGAGTGCAGCACTTGAAGCACCACCTCGAACATGACTCCTAGAGGTTCGGCAGTGTTCAGCAATGTTTGGCTGCACACTTCTGGCGCAAGTTCTAGTCACAGCATCCGCTTAAAAGTCGAGTAATACTGCAAGTGTACAATTGGTATGCCGCAAAACTGGTGCTGTGCTTACAAAAACATAACTTTCTCAGACCCTTTCTTGACCGTAGAAAAATCTGTAGACCCGAGTAGTATAAGAAATTTACAGCAGAGCCAGTTCATATCGGCCTCGGTTACACCGGCAGCTTTTTTACCCGGGTTTTATGGCAGACATCTCTAAAACCAAATGAACCGCGCAATGCATAGAGTGACCGCTTATATAGGATTCCTAGTACTAGGAAGTACAAGGAAGGGTTGGTGCAACTTGCAAAATTGACCACAAATCAAAACAAATCTATCAGATGCATGATTTTGACTTTTCTCTGTTGAACAAGTTTGAGAACAAGTTCGAGAAACCGATTGGCAATCCATTAAAACAGTCAACTTCCAACAAGTTTTTTTCTTTGTAACTTTCTGACTTTGTTTCGAACATAGACTTTGCTCGGTGAACTGTGATGCTGGGTATCCAGTGTACACCGGCGATATTGTCCCGGCTCGAGGGTGTCAATATAAGCGGGCCCCCCTGTTCTTCACTTTTTGAGGCAAGAAGTAATATTGAAGGCGATTTCAGTCAAAAATTATGGCGTACCCTCGTGGCGTCACGAGTACTTTCGAGTCAGACGAACCGTGCAGTACAAGTCCTGCTTGTTCTCCAAATCAAGGACTTATGCACATCTCAAAAGTTGAATTGAGAGCAGCATCGCGACTGCAGAAATGGAGCAGCCTCGGCAAATCAGCATGTACAATCTGATCAGTCAGTGGTTTGGTTAGGTGAGTGTCAATTTGAAGCACAAGTAGCCAATCTGGGGCAAAATTAGTCAATTTAGAGCACAACCAGTCATATTCTTGCCCAATCAACCGATTTGGATCACAGCCTTTTTCAACTTGAAGCGAGTTGCTTTCGCATCTGTTTTTAATGTTACGCAATACTTAAGATAACGTCGCAATCACGCACAGTCTTAAAAGCTAAGCAAACAAAGAGTCTTCAATTGTCTTACCTTGCATCACAAAGAGTGCATACAAGTACGTAGTGCAAAGTATGTCCTAATCAAGCAGTCTCTCAGTATCCATATCTAAGATAAAGAGTCCGAGCCCCTCAGTCGTCACTCATTCGGTCAGGGCACCAAAGGTCGCGAGACATTGAGAAACTCCATTGGAAATCTTTCGTATGTACACTAGGCGAGGAGAAAGCATAACTTTGTTTCTTACAAAATGACTTTAGCTTTTTTGCTTCATCTTTACTACAAGTATTTAAGTGACTTCAATCTCTAATCCATGTAGTCGCAAGATCCAAGCGAGACTTCCTTCCCGGGCTTGTTCGTTGGAATCTTGGGCAAGGAATCTTTCAGACCAGAGACCAAAGGCCAATCACCTGGCTGTCCCCTCCGGTCCCAACAACCTTCATCGAGTGTTTTGAGGTCATTTTGCTTCTTTTTTAAACCGATTATGGACATTAACCAGTGCTGACCTTGGTTAGCACAACAAGCGGAGTGTTGAGTACATTAAGCGGGGGATTTTCATATGAGACAAGCGAAGGACATAAGGAATCACGAATTCAGTAGAAAAAGAGAGTGAATACGGTGTCTATGAGTACGGTATGCGTATCTAGCACGGACTGGAGTACCTGTGTTGACGTACGAAGGCACATTTCTTACGGACCGCTCACGAGACTTAGACTTTGCTCAGTCTCAAATGCTTCGTCGTGCTTGACAAAACATTTCCTAGTCACTCATCCTTGGTACTTTTCTATCAACAGGGATGGCAAAGAAAGTTGATCTGCTGTTCTTCTTGGTCTTTCACTCGGTGGTCGTAGACGTCGCCCTGAGCCAGATCCTATGGGAGGAGAACAGCGACGGCTTTTCAGTTTATTATGGCAACGTCCTTTTGCTGGCTCATTCAGCCAGTGAGAATCCGTTGGTTTCCCTTGGGATCGGTGACCAATTCAGCGCCATCGAAACCTTGGGCAATTATGAGATTGAAGACACGATAGCGGAACGATTTGATCTCACTGACTGGCAGATAAGTATGACTGCGAGTTACTGATGCCGGCGTACATAGCACGCGCGTTGTACAACGTCTCGCGTATTGTCTCTTCAGGCCAACCTGATCCTGGAGAGCTCATCTTGACGCTGAGTTATTCTGGTTCCGACACCGTTGGCATCATCCTCAGCCTTAGAGAGACCTCTTTCTTGGGCGACCTCACCCTCAGCCCGGACTTTTTGGCTTTCTCCAACGAGGGGATCAACAGATTCTTCCTTAGCCTTCCCACCAGTGACGAAGAACGCCTCTGGGGCGGAGGAGAACAGTACACCTACTTGAACCTACGGGGAAGAGACTATCCCATCTGGGTGAGGGAGCAAGGGGTTTTTAGAGATCCCGACGACCCGAGGTACACGATTCTGGAGGCGACGAATCCGGGCAGCGGAGGTTATTATCACACCACTTACTGGCCACAAGCATCATTTCTCTCCTCCAGGAAATACTACTTTGAAGTAAGCGTATGTCCTGTAGAGTGTTGCACATCCACAAGGCCCAGTTTCCGTCATTGCAGCTGACCACTCCAACGTATGCCGAGCTGCGCTTTGCTCCTCCCGGCCAGAGCGCTTCAGGACATGTCGTGTATTGGCACCGGACTCCATCACAGGATCCGTGTTCAGCCTGCCAGATCAACTTTGTTCTGAGAAACTCCCTCATGGAGATCGTGCAGGCCATCAACCCGGGGGCGCCACCTCTGCCTGACTGGGTCTATAACGGCGCAATCTTGGGAGTGCAGGGAGGCACTGACAAAATGCTAGGAGTATTGGAGCAGGTGATTATGAATGCTCGTGCAGTGCATCCCTGAGAGCAGGCCTTTAAGCTTACCTTCGTATGCACTGTGTTCTTATACACACGGTCTGTCCCATACTGTACGAAGAGAAGTTGAGATGTACCGTGTTATTGACGTTGTACGCAACTGCAGTACTGTCCACTAGGCGGATGAGGTTGGTGCCGCAGTCAGTGGGCTTTGGATTCAGGATTGGTCGGGAAAGATTCAAACGAACTTCGGCTCGAGGGTTTTTTGGAATTGGCGATGGAATGAAACGTGGTATCCTGAGCTGGACTCCGTGATCGCCAACCTGCGCGACACCCGCGACATCCGCGTACTCGCTTACATTACCGGCCACCTGAACGTGGAAGGTGACGTCTACGCCGAAGCATCTGCCAGAGATGAACTGTGGCTAAAAGATGAACGGGGAGAAAGACTAGTGCAGGACTTTGGAGAGTTCAATGTCAGTCTCCTCTGTGACATTCATAAGTTATATGCCTGAGCTATTTTAGCGTCTTTGCACCAATCTTTTAGGTAGCTACAATTGACCTCATAGAGCCCGATCCCAGCTGCAACTGCATCAATCCTGCCCGAACATTTTACAAGGATTTGATGCGAGATAATCTGCTTGACCTGGGTATTTCCGGATGGATGGCCGATTTTGGGGAATACACGCCAGTGGAAGCTCGCTCAAGGTACAACCTACTTGTATCGCCGGTCCTCAGGCGTTCATAAACTAATTCATTCTAAGTCAGAACGACTTGCATGAACTTTATTCATGAATGCCACGAATTTTGCACTCTTTACAGTTATGCCGCTTCCTGGTGGGGCCCGGAGGCCGGTGAAGTGCTGCATCAGCTCCACTCACAACACTGGGCAAGCCTTAATAGAGAATTGCTGGAAGAGAACGGAAAGTTGGGGGATGTGCTCTTCTGGATGCGAGCTGGCGGCGTCAATTCCAAGCTACACCAGACCATGAGTTGGGCTGGCGATCAAGTAGTTGAGTGGTCTCGCTCCGACGGGCTGAAATCCTCGTTGGTGGCCGCGCTGTCGCTTGCCACCGGCGGCTTTGGCCTGTCACACAGCGATGTCGGCGGATACACCACAATTCCTCAGCTCGGACTTGTTCGAACAAAGGAGCTGCTGCTTAGGTGGGCAGAGTATTCAGCATTCACCCCGATCATGCGGACTCATGAGGGCAACTTTCCTCAAGTGAACCATCAGGTAATCCTGATTCAAGTAAGACACTTTACTGCTCAGTGTGGCACGGTAACACGTCATAGGTGTACTCGGACCAAGACACCTTCGAGCAGTTCGGCCGCCTGACGCGCATCTACGCTGCTCTCGCACCTTATACTCGCGAAGCCGTTGACAAAAACGCATTCGAAGGAATTCCCGTCATGCAGCCTCTGTTCCTACAATACGAGGACGACACCACTGCTCTGGATCAAGAGTATGAATACATGTATGGGGACGACCTCTTGGTGGCACCAGTGACCGAGCCGGGAATAGACACGTGGCAGGTGTATTTGCCTGGACCTGAGACCTGGGTATGGTTGTGGGATGCATCGGAAGTGGTGTTCGTGGGACCGGCGACAGTGCAAGTGCGTTCCAGGATGGGGGAGACGCCTGTCTTCTACAGGAGAGGGTCGCAGTGGACGAATTTGTTTAGAGACATTAGAGATCAGTTCTCGTTATAGACATCCAAATACTTAGGACTAACAGGTACTATGACAAGACATTGAACCGGTAGTACAGAATGCATGAAATTATATGCAAGTTCATGTAGGCACCATTGTACGCCCTAGGTTTTTAGTATTATAAATGACTGACCCTGTTTTGTATGCGATTCTATTACTTTCTGGTCACAAAATGTCGATGAGGAGACAGTGACAACGTCTCCAACGTCATTCCAAGAGAATCCCCCGTGGTTTTATCCCAAATTCGTGTCTACTTCCAATCTCAGTGCTCTGATTCACGTGTCATTGAGAGCAAATTACTTAAAGCAGGGGTTTTCAACCTGGGGATTGTGAACCCTAAGAGGTTCATAAAGCAAGGCTATTCTGCCTTGAGGTCTGCCTCTTGTCTACTAAAAATGGGTGGACAATTTGGTTCAGACAGCTTATGCCGTCGACTGACCCTGTAATGACGGCGCCAGTCATGACATGAAATTCAGCTAGGAATTTCTTCAGTGGAGCATAAATTTTTTCGTGTATTTTGAGATGTGCAGGTGGGCGTTCGTTGAAATATGTTTTTTGCGTCCGGGGCAAAAAAATTTCATTCGATGAAGGAAAAAGTTGAAACAGCCCTGCTCTGGGATGCACACCTTCTTCTGTCTTGTTTTGACAAACATTGCTGACCACTACCAGTTAAATTGTATGATTTTTTGTCCCATTTTCCACTAAGGGCGGAATTACACGTACGGGCTAGAGTGGCGGGCCGGCTATTTTTTCAGCCTGCCGGGCCAAATTTCCAGCCTGCCAGGTTGAAAAATCCTGCCGGCCTCCAGGC
>JAAUXU010090271.1_pt1 | contig 17935 bp, 22 predicted proteins | sample 7278151 | NCBI WGS metagenome assembly JAAUXU01 (sample SAMN14350113, study PRJNA611818) | marine sediment metagenome | isolation source: surface marine sediment (1.8m) | place: French Polynesia: Moorea | collected 2018-08 | reverse complement strand
TAGTTCATAACTCATGTAGGGTAGCTTGTACCATAGGGTTTCAAACTAACAGCTTTCATAAAAAGTATTCTCCACTGATAACAGCAGCCTAAGTCTGCTGTGCCTAATCCAAACTAGTGGATTCCTCTGCTATTGTAACCTTTCTGAGTAGAAACTAGGATAGAAGGCACAAGTACTGTTTCTCGTCTGCTCTTGTGCCACTGAGGGAGTTTCGCGATGTCTGCCAAGACATACTCGTGCATCCTGGTCTTGGCCACGTGTGCAGTGACTGCAGCCACCAAGTTGGAACTATCTGCATCACAGCCTCTGAGAGTGAAAAAACCCAAGTCCCATTTTCCAAGAGCAGCATAAATATATCCTTGTCTATCATTTTTAAAAAATGTCATTTTCTTTGAGAACTGTCATTTAGTCAAATTTTGGTCATCACCAAAGACATCATCTATCTGGGTCTTAGTCATGGAAACCACCAGAAGTAAAATACTTCGAGTCCAAACTTTTTGGGTTCACTTACGATTGTGCTGAGTGTAGACAGGACGATGAGAACTTTGCTTCCAAACATCTCAAACTGAGGGTTCTCGTTGATGTGCAATGGCAGGTCATGAGTGCTTTTATACCCCATCAAACACTAAATATCGTGTAATCAGTGTTATCAGCTCGACAAATTCTTGTCAGATATTAGCAATAAGCTACTTTCCCATGGAAAATGATGTCGTAGGCATAAATGCACATGCACATTTTCTACAAGATAAGCATCACTCATCACCAAATACATATGTGCAGGGAAAGCAAGTTTGCTTTCTACTGAGTGCATTTTTAATCATACAGTTCATATCATCGCAGCAAATATTTTGCCTGATACTGAGAGAGGAGTCATATGGAAGGCTGATCTTAATCCTTTGTGGTGCAGTTGGGCTAAATATAGTCGATGCTTCATCAAGTGTGTGCATGTTCACATGTTATGTATATTTTCCTGCCATTGTTTCGCTATATTGTAATCTCCGTACATTGCTATGCTGACGAACAAAATGCGCACATCACAAACCAGTCTTCTCTGCAGCATCGAGCGCATGACATTGCTACTCATCTTTCACGATGTAAACATCATCGCGGTCGCACAACTGGTGACCCACGACTCCAGACATGTCTCAAGCCACCGAGGACCGAGGAGGTTGCGGCAGTCATGGTCTTGACATCGATGAGTCCCAATTCACTTTGAAGATCAGACCAACTTCAACCAAGTCACTGCTACCCCAGACCGCCAACACCTGCAAAGCGGTCCATGACCTCATCCCGAACTCTCAAAGATGCCCTGGCCAAGCCATGTATCAAGTTGGACCTCATTGGGGCCTGGACAACATTCATCCTTCGGCAAACTCATCGCCCTTGGTGACTACCAAGGCTGTGCTCTACTTCTGTGCATTCCAGCTGTCGGTCCCGGCGGGCGAGATCACCCCGACTCTCCGATGCCTGCGATCTCGATCACGTTGCTCTACTCCACCGCCGCGCTGGTTCCGCGCTGTGCTGAGTCCGAGCCTCTGGTGTCCGAGGAGCCGACGTCGACAGTGAATCATCTGTCTCTGAGAGGCTTCCTGGAGGTGAAGTCAGGTCGGCAGTGCTGAACGTTGCATAAGACGACTTCTCGCTCACCTTGTTCCAGTACCCGGCAATGGCATTGCCATATTTAGCCAATTTCTTTGCTGGAGGCAACGGCCTCTTGTTCTCCATGCTCACGTCGTACATGATCGACGAGGTTGGGTGCACGCAGCAAGACGCGGCTGTGGCATTTCTGGTCATGGGGCTCAGCTTCACTCTCTCCTTCCCCATTTGTGCATATGTAAGGACGTATGAAGCAACTATTTTTAATTTATGTTTCGTTTGTACAAATGGTCCCATTGTTCTGTTCTGGCCCGGCTCACTAGGTTCATCTGCTTGCACCACAGGTAGTGACGTGTCTGCCACAGCCCAGCTATCTGGCCGTGAGCGGCAGTCTCGTCATCGTCATCAGCTTGAGCATCGTTGGGCCGATCAACACCTTGCCCCTGAGCCCCTCGATACAGTTGATCTGTCTCGCGACCACCGGGACCGGGATCCGCTGCGTCCTGGCCTTGAGCGGCACCTTCACGAGAGTCAAGAACAAGGCCCACATGGCAGGATTCGCCAGCGACACCACGGAGACCGCGACGGTCATTGCAGGTGACACCACTGAGCGGAACCTGAAAGCAAGATGAAGAGACTCACTCCATCACATCTCAGCCCTGTGGTCGTTCTCCTGGCACCTGGGCAACTTTGTGTCTCCCTCAGTCGCTGGATTCTCCGTCGAGGCCATTGGCTTCAGGAACAGCTGCGCCGCCTACGCCCTCAGCTACCTGATCGTGTACTCGGTGGACGCAACCGACGTGATCTACGAGACAGCGCGGCAAAGAGCTGCCAGCACTTAGTCTCTTCCACCCGCTGACGTCATCGACTTATGTAGCGTTTCCGCAAGACATACGACAAAACCGCGATAAAGGAGTAAACTGCGCCCCTGATTCGGTCGCGTCAAATAAAATAAAGATAAGGGAATCGACAACAGCGATAAGACAAAATTAAAAAGAAGAGAGCAGCTAAAGAGAAAAAATGTCCTCCTCCTCCTCGCCCCTGTTCCTCAGCGTCAGTCTCGAGCCCGGCAACGGCGGGGGGTTGCTCATCCTGGCCGGTAACCACGAGTCCCCCAGGCAGAGGGACGTGCGTCAAGCTGTCAGCGCCATCCACGAGTGCGGGCTCAGGGAGCAGAACCTGGGCAACTCCCACACGTGGAGTGGGATGAGATTTTTGCCAGAACAAGGGTGAGCTCGTGTGATGCGGGACCATTTTCATGCAGTAGTGCTGGATGCACACAGGGTTGGAGGCTCCATGCACTAAGGTCGCCCGACCTTAGTGCATGGAGCCTCCAGAGGCTATCATTGAGGTCGCATCGAGGCCTCAGTTGTTCGCTTATCGAGTATCAAACATACGAACAAACTAAAAATTTAGCACTAGAAATGCACTAATGGTTGGTCTCATCCACCACATGAAAGACGCCAAGGCCGCTCTTGCGGCAAAAGCTACCGCAACGTTGATGTTTGGACGATATTAAAGCGTCTCCCTAGATGGGATCGCGTACTATAAAGTAAGGAAATACTTGTTCGATGGGCCTGAGAGAGCTGCCAGCAGAGGATTTCAACCTGTGCACGTAACACTTGACGCCTTCAACGCCGAAGAAATCGACGAATGAGATGTTGTGAGTGAAGGCCTGAGGCTGCGTGTGCAAAAAGGCCTTCTGTTCAAGGCCTGAGCTGTTGTTGGCCTCGTAAGCAACAATGCCCAGTCTGGCCAGCAGCATCCTCGTGTCTGATGACGTTGAACGTGCCAAAGTTCCCATCCTCACAGGTGGTCTTCCAGTGGTGATCCCTACCAGAGAAAGATAGAGCGGTTGGGCACGCTGTGTCAGACCCTGCAGAAGCTCCACGAGTTAGGCTGGAAGGTGGAGGGCAACACTATGTTCGGGGAGGCCAACGTACAGAGTGGCAACATCTTCTTAAGGTGAGTGACCACGAGGGAAATTAGTCATGTACGTAGATGTAGAAATTGGCCTGGAGAATCCTAAGAATTGTTCCATATTTGAGTCAGACATAAATGGACGAATTACTGCAAAAAAAAACCCCATTTCAATAAATTGTAGCTAAATACGAATACTTAACCAAGGACTATTTAGTACTTAAATAACCCAGCTCTGGAAGGGTGGGACGCATGACTCCCGAGAGACTTCACTCCTGATCTCTTGCAGAGTCCCGCTCTTCTCTCCGAGATTGAACAACGATTGCCAATGCTGAAGCGGCTCCTTGTCCTTGATAGGATCACTTTTTTGTACTCCGATGCTCGCTTGAGTAATCGGTTATTTCTTCCTTCCTCAACTCGATTGCTAGAGCTTTTATATATTATAAAATATTCGACTATCCCTAAGTGATTGCGCACCGAATTACTTATTGAGGGTAGTAAAAAATGACAGAAGAATGCTTGTTTGTTCAGGAAGTCCTCCAAGGTTCCCTCCAGCCCGTTGGACTTCGCCTACTTGTTCGACTCGAGTTCCACGAGTCCTCGTCCAAGCACCCGATGTCTTGGCGTAGTCAACTCCAACTTCAGGGAGCTCTCGGCTAGGGTGAACCAGGCCCTCGAGGAGAGGTCAAGGTCGCTCAAGATTAATACCGCGGACTACGGCGAGTGGAAGACGCTAGAGATGTTGTTGGGCGAGGAGTCGCTGGAAGCGTCCATGTGGTCGAGGCTCAGATTGCTGGAGGTCATGGACGGACAGCGGTATAGGGTAGAGGCGACGCTGGCCACGGCCGACGAGGAGACCGACGTCATCATCTTCAGCAGGAGAAGGTAACGAAAATGTCAGGTCAAGCATAGTTAGTTGGATTTGGCCAAGTTCTCAAGTCCAACCAAACAGCAACCCACAAGTACCTAAAATCCTGTGGAAGCTCTGCACTGTTTGCTGTGATTGTCTGAAAACAAACTGAAATGTCGACATGACCCAACGCTGTAGCTGGCGTCAGCCCTAACGTCATCGTCTCCACAGAGACTCCTCTCCGCCTCCTTCCGAGTACCAGACCACCTTCTGGGCCTTGGCTCCCTCACAGGTGAGGGGAAAATTTACATTAACATAGTTCACGCACAGTTGTGTGTAACAGAAAAATGTGACTTCACGTGCGCGTACCAAATCACTAGCAAAATGGCGAAATGCACGCGTACAAAGTTTTCAAAAAGGTTGTGCGGACAGCTCAAGTGCAAGGATTTTTAAGTCTTCCAATAGCCCTGAAAGTGCTTTAGATAATTGAACAAATCTACGGAGTGTCCAAGTCACATAAAAATAGAGCATTGCCTCAAAATTGTCTTGGTTCTCTTGAAACAAAATGATTAATGCCCAAAAATCCATACCTAAAATCCCCTCAAGTTTTTACTTAATAATTGGTCATGGCTGTTTTCCCCACAACAGACCGGAGTGAAACTGTTTGATCCTCCCTCTTCCGTGAGTGAGCTGTTGGCCAAGGAGTTCTTGGAGAACCCCAACTGGCGCAAGACCGACGCCATCTGGCAGAGGAGGCACCACGCCGGCAAGAGGCTGGTCATGTATCTCATAGGGTAAGACGATTGATGCAAATCGCGTAGGGTGTGGAAAAATGTTGGTGCAATTTTTCTTGACTCACGCTGTAAGTGCGAATTTTTCAGGCGCTACAGGACCCACGGCTGGACCCTTCAGTGCGCCCTCGGCGGCGCTTACAAGAACGCAATCTTCATCTTCTCCGGCGTCGGAGGATCTGCCGAGGCGGACAAGACCTCCTGGCCCATGATGACGGTCACCATGGTCAGCAACAAGAAGCTGCAGCCAGACTTCAACGTCGCCAGATACTACGCGCCCAACACAGGTGTGCAACGTCATGCGAGACAGGAAATGGGTCCTAGATAACCCCGATGGCGATTAAGTGGTTACCCCCCTTCCCCATTATCACTACCTAATCTTCTCTGTATAAGTTTAACCCCAGGAACCCCTTTTATACATTGTTGATGGGAGGAGCGGGTGAGATGTCCTAAATCAGGTCGTCCCTTTATTTTTACTGCCTTCAGGCTCGCTGCCCAAGGGTACCTTCCACTCCGTGCACGTCGTGTCCTTGGCGCTGTCCGCCTTCGCCGCCACAGGTGGCATCTTCGACAAGCAGGAGCGCGTTGTCCGGTATGCAGACAACACGTTCGAGAAGTCGCTGGCATCTCCGCAGCAGAGAGAGCTTTGCTCCAACACCTCGGTCATCCTGATCGACCTCCTGAGCAACCTGTACAGGCACGGCTGGGTCTTGGTGGCCTCGGGCAACATCTCCGGCAAGGACTCCGCTGTGCTCGGCAGCCCTCGGATCGCCTTCCACGGATCGCATACACTCTTCTTCGTCAGGCAGACGGTGGATGGAAGAAAAGGTCAGAGAAGAAGAAGAACAACGTCAGCACCAGGAGGACCAGCAGCAGCTGCCGCAACAACAAGTTCTCGGGGAGGCCCGAGAGTCAGTTCAGGTTTGGCCCCGACGTCGGCCGCGGAGAACCCTCCGGGAAGAGCAGAAGCTAACAACGCCATCGTTAACGAAGTCACTGAAGACGACGACGATGACGAAGACTTGGACTTGCCTCCCTCGTACGATGACGTCATGCTGTCATCACCGGGTGAGCCTGTGCGAAAGAGATAAGAATTTGTCGACACCCTGTTTATATATTTTATATAGCTGTACTGCATAAAGAGAGAGAAGTTGTGAGTCCCACATGCTTGACAAGGAATTTTCCGGTGAAGAGTGATATAGCTGAGCAGAAGTGACGGTGTTCAAGGAGTCAGTTCCTCTTTCATGAAGAACATGCTGCTGAGCATTGTCCACGTACACAACTCTACCGCTGACGACGTTTTTGGTGGGGCTCGTCTGCTCCTTGGAGTCCTGAGTGTTGCTCCCGTCCATAACAGCTGCGACGGTTGTCTGGAGCAGCTTGAACATGTGCTACATGCACGGTACTTACAAGGGGAGCCACTTGGGAGAAGAGACCGAAGTGTTTAGCAAGTGGACCTGCTGCAGTTGGACATGTTAAAGACACCCTCGTGTGTTTCCACACCTTGATGCTGATGAACATGATGTCGTTGATAAACCTTTTCCGATGCTGCTAATACAGTTAGGTTTTTATCTGTCCGGCACAATAGTCTGGACTCTCACCAGTACGCTTGAGAACTTCAAGGAAAAATGTCAAAAAACATTCAGATTACAAACAAGATAATAAAGAAAATTTTAAAAATCCAAGAACAGATGATTTCTTTTTTAAAAAAACACTCAATGAGAGGAAAACAAGCCCCAAAGTGCAAAATGGCCAAATTTTAGACCTAAAATTCCGTGTCCTACGAGATCCTCCGTGTCTGCTGCTACCCTCTACTCTAATTCTCAGATAAAGCTGATGTGCAAACTCAGTTATTTAGCAATTTATTTCAGCTAACTCGCGAAAACGAAAACAAGGTGGTGCATCAAGAGAATTATTGCAATTGTTGCAATTATTTATTTGACGCGCAACAGAAGACGCATTATGCGAAATTCATGAATGAAATTATTCTCTTGAATCATCCCCGGTAAGAGAAATACTGTGGAATCCGCTTGATTTGGAACTTGGATTTGCGTCCCCGAGGGTCGGGGGAGGGAGGGGGAGGGGGGAGGCCTGTGCTGTGCCCGGAACACCGACAACCGGAGGCTTCTTCTTAAGTTCGATGAACTTATACGTCGGGTATGTGCTCACCCCAGCGTTGTGCAATAAGCACCCGTATATAGTGATGTAGATTGTCCCCAGGTCCGGCCCAATTAGAACCCGAGCTCACAAAACCCGGACAAAGCGGAGTCGACTGTACTTGAAACTTAGAAGGGATAGAGTTCGAGTTGGACAGTTCGAGTCAAGTCAATTTCGACCTTTTTTTCTTCTTTGTAGTTCTGACGTCCAACATTCGGCTCGGATCTCGGCCCGACTCGAACTCGGGCCCAACTCTAGGGATTTATTTTTATTGACTGGTTTTATGTGTTTTCTTCTGGCTCCATCACGTGGACAAAGACTTTCTCACGCTTCGCCTTCTCCATCCTGTTCTTCTTTTCGCTCCTGTCTTTTCCTTAAGATCTGTGCGGAATATTTGAACAACGTGTTGTTTCCTTTACACAGCTGCTTGACGTGGGCGTCGTTGAGCAGCATGAAGTCACCCGACTCCAGCACGTCCTTGTTGGTGGCGTCGTGCGACAGCAACCCGCCCTCGTACACAAAGGAGCGACTGCCGCTCTCGTCCTCTCTGGCGCTCTCCACGCGAACTCGGATCTATTCAGCAAAAACGTCAGCAACGACGTGTACGGGGAGAACAAGTGAAGCTGGACTCTCACCGTGTATTTGCTCCTGCAGTCCCCGCCCGAGTATGCCCTCGCGGCCAGGACCCAGTCGCCCCGGAGATTTCTGAACATGACCAAGTAGACGAAGACTCTGATGTGCTCGGGAGACACGAGCAGCACCGGCTTCCAGTGGGTCATAGCAGCACGTCCGAACACCGTCAGTCCGGCGTGGTTGAAGTCGCCGATGACTGAGCTGTAACTGCCGTCACCGGACCTCCTCACGATCTGAATGGAGTGTTCAAACTGGCGTTATCTGGTGTTAAATCAAAATTGGGGCGAAAAGTACACCATTTTGCACCCAAAGTGGGGATGGGAGTGGACCTCAGGGTCGTCCTGCATAAGTCCATACCAGGTACTACATTATGAATGCATGGTCCTCACCTGCACACACTTGTTCTGGACGACGTGCTTGATGAGCTCGTGCAACTTTCCGGTCCATCTGCATGCGCCCCGGTGTCTGCCCGGGCACGCCACCATCCGGTGCACGCAGACAGACTCGTGCTCCAGCGTCTGCCTGAGGTCTGAGCCCACGAATGAGCACGTCTGGCACTTGAGAAGGCTCTGGCCTTCACCGTCTTCCTCTCCTCCTCCCTTGTCCTTGCTGTTACCCGACTGCTCCAGCATCTCCTTCAGGATCCGCTCGGCCACCAACTGCCTGGCGTTCGTCGTCAGGTTCCGGCACGTGGGGCACCTGGACACCCTGGGCTGGCAACTGGAGCACTGCAAGTGAACGAAAGATCGTGGTTGACTCAGACCAAAACGTTTGTGCATCACAGCTGGACTCGACCCAGCGGGCAGAAAAATTCCTGCACCAACTCGTTAAAATCACTGATCCAAATCCAGCTGGATCCTGACCCTGAGCGATTCTTTCCTCTGCACAAGACCACCGCTCGTGTCCAGAGTCCGCCAGAGGTGACTTCCTTTGTCCTGGGCCGACTTCGTCTACAGCACCGGTTGCATCATCCAACACCGTCCTTGCACCAGCTTTCTACACGGCCGAGATCATTCTCGCGGCCGAGGAGGCGTCGATGCCAACGTTAGGGACGTGCACAATGAGCAGTTACACTTGGCAGACAATATTGTCGTGACTGCAGCAAGGAAGTTACCAACTAAGCACAGACTTGGCCATCTGGCAACCTCAACCGTGGCGAAGAAATATCCTTGCAGTACAATAAGGAAATTATGAGAAGCGTAGATGTAACGTATGACGCAAACATGAGTCCGTTATAAACAGAGTATGAATAGAAGTGCATGTCCGAATCAAGCGTGAGTAAAGAAAAAGTAAAGGGCGAGTAAAGTAGAGTCAACGATGAGTCCAGTGTAAAGGGAACAGAAGTAGGAGTCAAACATAAGTGAAGTAAAAGTAACATATGCGTAAAGTGCTGTATGAGTCAAACATGAGGGAGGTAAAAGTAACATGTGAGAAGAGTACAACATGCGTCAAACATGAGTCCTGCATAAAGACAGTATGATTATTTCAAATTGTGCGCATTTGTTCTCCTTTGCAAACGCGACGTTTTTAGCTACAAAGCACATTTTTAATTACGACCGGGAGCAGTCAAAGGTACAAACACGACCATTTCCAGATGTGTTTAAATTTAAGCTTTTTTTCAAAATTAAATCTTTTTAAGAAGTTTAAATAATCATCAAGATGTGTCTGGACTCGAAGTTAGGACATCTGAGAAAAAAGTGGTAACCCACAAAAGCATGAAGAGTGGGCACAATCTAATCCTAGCAAACCTAACAATCCAACGCTATTGGCACTTCACACACGTTTGTGGCACTCCAGGTGCTGCAAAGCATGACAAAAAGTGCTATTTGGCCACGCGCGGAGTAAGTGTAAAGGGCGAAAAAACTGAAAATATGAGTAAAACAACGTTTTACTCATACTTTAACATTTTCACCTTGACAAAAAGAGATCTACTCACCAGAAGGTGGCCGTTGAGACAGCCGTAGATGGGTCCCTGTCTGGGAACTTCCAGACACACTGGACACTTGAGAGACGTGTTCCAATCGTCATACTTGAACCTCTTGGCGAGGTTGATGAGGTCGTGGTCGTGGTCGCGGTCGTCGTCACCGTCGTCGCCGCCGCTACCGGGTCCAGGTCTCTTGAGAACTGGCGAGAGAGGTCGTTGCTGGAGCTGCTGTTGCTGGGTCATGGTGTTGGTGTCCACGTGGTGATGATGACTAAGAGGGCGAGAGAAAGAAAGATGAAGCGTCTGCAACGATAGACGACGATTTCTGTTCTGACAGATAATTCGTCCGTTCTTGCATCACTCAACGCAACGAGTCGAGGTTGCGCGAGTGCAACTTGCGGCAGTCGCGCTCGCCGCTGGAGGAGGGAGTCAAGTCAAATTCTTGCACTGCTTCTTCAAGGTCTCGAACTCCATCACGGCACAAACAAAAAAAGAGTTTTAGTGGATGAAGCCACATTTTTACCCCTGCCTAAGTTCTCCCTCCTCACTTTACAGGCGCACGTCGCACCTGACGCACACGCGCCACGACAAGTGCTTGTGCGCGACGAACCTCCCGTCGAGCGTCAGGGGCGCGTCCGGCGGGGAGCGGCAGCTACGTGTTCAAGGAGATGGTCTCGACGACGGCGGTCTTAGCCTCCGATGACCACGTCATCCACCATTGCTTCCGCTAACAGCTCTCGGGCCGAAGGCTTGACAAACCGGACGGGAAGGTTGTTCCCTGGCCCCGGTCTGCCCGCCCCGCCCCGAGGGCCGTCCCGGACGAAAGTCAGGACTTTCTTACCCCACTGTCCAACGTATCCGCCGGTGCTGCTTTGTCAGGCTGTGGACGTGTTTTCGTCGGCTTTGACTGGAAAAACTGACTGCGACCCTTCGGTTCTCGTCTCGTTGCGTTGCGTCATCCTTAGACAGAAGTCGCTCGCGCATGCGCTAGGGATCGACAGCGGGCCGGCCCGACTGGCCCGACAGAGGCCCGAAAACTGGGCCCCTCAGGCCCGACGGGACTAGTTGACCATCTCCATGCACTTGATCCATCTGGGCACAGGGGAAAAGTGACGCAAAACGTTAGTTTAGCTGACTCTGTTATTGCGCCTCACACGATTTCTCAGCGAACTCACTGGAAAGCTATGTACGTTCGTTCATCTGCAAATGTCATGAATTCTTAGGGGCTTCAGACGTTTTTTTTTCCCAAACTGCGCGAAAATCGAGTCACTCCTGCAAAAGTATCTGTTGCTTCGATCGGCGAAACGTGATTGCTTTTACTGTTTTTGCACATTTTTTGCGAAATGAGTAAAAGTTATATTAAATCACAAAACTATCCCACTTTGGCTTCGAGCATATTTTTTCCTCTTCCACGTTAAACGAACTCTTGTTGATGTCGTCCAAGTACAAGAAAGACAAGTGTGATCTGAACCAAACCTTATTTTCTACGCGTCACGATGACGTCATCAACTAAACGTTTGCCACAATTTCTTACGTTCCACCTTCAAGCAGAGCGTCGAGCAACAACGTGGAACCCAAACAGGACGTTTTCTTTAAACATTGTTTTTAAGCCATGATTACAATTTGGAATGAAACCAACTTGAATTACTCTGGTGCGGACTGAAACTTGCAAGTTAGTAAAAAAATATTGCATTCTGCGTCAATACGACTTTATGACAGGATCTGTGAATGCTCCGCAAGAGCAGATGACGTCATCCTCGGACTCGACGGAGATCTCCAGAGCATTGGTGCTGCCGTGGGACCTCCTCCAGGCCTCCCTCGTGATCCAAGGGATGGACTGGGCGCACGTGAAGGAGGGGACCACATCCACTTCGACATGAACGCTGAAAAGTAATTGGCAAACCATTGCGGCGTTTGCTTGGGCAGGAGCACCGTCGTGCTGCCGCACGTCCGCGCCCTCAGCGGACTCCGCCGCCAGCCAAGGCTCCCCAAGCATCTCCAACAGCTCGATGTTTGGAGTGACTTTCAGACCTCGTGGAATGACAATTGGAGGACATTTCTATGTCCTCGGAGGCCGCCACTCCCTAGACCGCCCCGGCTGCCGGATTTTCGGCCCTGAACTGAGGCCTGACCCGCACACGGACACTTTCAACCCTCTGGCTGCTGTTGCACCCCACATTCCGGCTGGTGGCAACGTGAACACTGCTCGCTGGGCGGGCTGGCGTGGCGTCTGAGTCCTTGATCTGGCACCAGCTTGTCCCTGTGGAGCCCGGACATGGTGGCGTCACCAACGTTGGCCGCTTGGGTCATGTGACTGGACTCCAAGTTGTTCGGGGTGACCGAATTCGTGCTTTTCAGCCATTCCAACTCCTCCTGAATCCTCCAGTCACCTCATAGAGCTTTGGGGCATCTTACAAGTTCTTCTCGTGCACCCCCAGGTGCTTGGAACGGCGGCGCACAGACATTGTCATCAATAGCAATAGCGTGCTGAACTATGTTTCTACAGGTGGATCTCTACAGTGACCTCCGCGTGCGAGGCAAATCCTTTCAGTGTGATCCGTTTAAAGAGGCTCCACTGTACAGTGAAACATCCATCATTTTCGTCAAGACACTCCATCTCCGGCCCTACATGGGGACTGGGCTGTCCGGGCCCGACCGTGCTCGGCCCGCTGCATCCCCAGGCACGCACTTGCTTTAGCGGAAAATGACTGCGTCCTACTGTAGTCGTCTTACTGGACTGTTCTGTACTGTTAGGACGTAGAATTCGCACATTTTGAGCGCGCTGTCCGAGGTCGCGCAACCTCGACCCTTGACGTTTGGAGGACGGAAAGAAAAACGAGGAGCCTCAGAAGTGAGAAAATGTCTCGAGCATTTCTACGCACTGCATCAAGCCAGAGCAGTCCAGGAAAATTGCTGCAACATAAGCTGAGGCTTTTGTAGTTGAAGAGGTGAATTCTGTTTCTGTCAATGCAATGAGCGGAACTTTAGGTCATTTCAGGTGAACATGTTGAAAAAGAAAAAGCCTGAAATGCCCCTCTGGAGGCCCCATTTGTTTTCAACACTGCAGTCAACACTGAATTACGAGGATCTTTAATAAAAGTGCTGTTGCTGCAACACAAGAGAGAACACTTGAGTGGAAGTTTCGTCCCGTAAATCATTGAAATTCCGAGGTCGGGTCCAAGAGTCGCTGCTGATGCCTGGAAATCTGTTCCATGGTCTGTTCAGCCTCGTCACAAACAAGTATTGAAGAAAACTGCCGCAGGACGTAACTTGACTTGATGCTTCACAGAGCAAAGCAGATGTGTAGGAGAAAATGGCAAACATCTGAGCAAAATTTTTGCTGTCACTTGGAGTGTCAAAGAGATTCCTTTTTTGGGATTCCCTTTTTGCACTTTTTGGGACTGCACTAGATTGCATCTATGCTACTGTTGGTCACCTGAAAAGATTCTACGATGTCTTGAAGAAGGACCTTACAACAATGACTGTGGACACACCCTAGTGCTCAGCCAGCCCTGCCCCAGCCCAACCAGCCACCAGAACATAAGCCTTTCAAAAATGGTGAAAGTTTGGCATCGTCGGGTGTCCTCTCCTGGTCCTGACTCTGTGTACCGAATATGATCTGAGGACCTTCTTTGATCCGCCTTCTTCTTTGATCCGCCAACCTCTTATGAGTCAGAACCAAGCAGAGAAAGGATTACTAGAATCAGTGTGATGTGTTGCATGGTAAAGTGCCGATGTACTTGGGCAACAAGAACAAGTTTGCAGCTGCTCAGGCCCATCGAGCAGCTGGCAAAAAAGGAACGAATAAAAAAGAGTCAGAACATTTTCCGCCGGTTCCAAAGAAGTGTTCTTGAGCCTTTTCTTCACCGCCAATGATGCTGAGTCTCGGCGGACGTGATTGATCCATGACCGACATGATTCACGACCATGACTAAGCTGATCCTTCTCTTCAGAGGCGTCCAACGTTGCACCCGAGGTTCCTCTTCTTCCTCAGCTGCAACGTTCACTTGGGTGTGTGAGTCAGCAGCAGCAGCAGCAGCAGCAGCAGCAGCAGTCCGTACGCATCATAGGGATTTTCAGGAAGGTTGCGTCGTACGCCAAATCGGACCTTGGACATTTCGCAACCGCTGCACTTGACTCGTGCAATCTTGAAACGTTACCACGCGACAAGATAAGCGAGAGCTTTGATATCTCTTGTCAATGCAGTGCAGTGCTGGAACTTGTCCCTAGATGTCGCTGGGGACAGCGCCCGCGCTTCGTCAGGTTGCGTCTCATTGAGACCCTTGTCAAATGTCCTTTGGGTCAATAATCATGACCGTGACCAACGTCGTTTCTCCCAGAATCCGGAATGCCAACTCTGGGAAGGTCTTCCAAATTTTCCTCGCACTGTCGCTCCTCAGCGCGTCCAGGTGGTCCGCGGCGTAACCGTAGGCCTACGTGTAGAAGTAGCTGCAGTAGCAGTTGAGTGAAACACAGAGAAAAAATGTTATATTGTTATTGGGTGCTCTGGTTGACTGGTTCTTGAAGTGTATCTGCCTCATTATTGATTGCATCCCTCCACCGGGTGGGTGGACAGCAACGTAGCGTGCGTGAGCGTCAGCTTCGTCATGACCACCCGTTGCAGATAGTGGCTACGGCGCTCCCGTGTCACTCGGAGCGGGCAAGATGTGCCGCAGCAAGCTAGTGGAGGCCGACTCCGGCGGCACCCTGTAGGTGCCCTCTTTGTCAAGCCTTTCGGAGGTCCCCATCAACGCCCTCTTCTGTAAACAGACCGAGTAGGTGGGGGGCATTAAGTGTGGTCAATTGCATGTGCAAGGCGGACTTCCATGGCAGTTAGTCAGCTGTCGAGCAAGGACCAAGAACCAAGGACAACCTTGGCCAAGAACCAAAAACAACCTCGATGAAGTCAATGCGGTCAGGGTTTTGTGTCTCGGTGAACCTGGCCTAAAGTCCGGGTTGGGAAGGCTGAAGTTTCAAGGGTTGGACAAGGGGTCAAGTCATAAGGTTGAACATAGCATAGAGCATTAAAACGACTCCTAAAGGCTCCTGACCACAAATACAGTGGTCACACTCTAAAGGACAGAGTCCTCACTCCTTCCCCTCCCTCTAGAGGGCGTGGGAAGCTCAATCATAAACTCAACCCCATGTTATTTATTTTAGAATTAAGCTCTTAAGCTTTTTCAAGTCTGGAGCAACCCTTTTAACCTTTGAATCCGCCACCTTCCAATATGGCAGCAGTATAATCCGCCATGGAGGATTAACAAAGTGTATGGTAAGGAAGAAGATTATCCAATCTCAGACTAACGATTTAACTTAATGTTAACGGTGTTTCAGCTTTACAGTCAGGCTCAAAAGTATTCGTATACAACTGAATTGCACACTTTGAAAAAACATCAGGTCATCACTTAAAAGTTGTGCATGACATCGACATCATGTCAGACAGCATGAGGAGCAAAAAGGACAGATTCAACAGCATTAGTAACACTGTAGGCGCCGCTTTTAGTGACACCTGATATAACGACAGTTCGGTTTTACTGATAAATTCCCGATTTTTTGCTTAAGAAAGTGACATTTTACCGCTTACAGTGACATTTCGGGTGGCGAATTCTCATCTTCTTCCAAGTTTACCATGCAGGGAAGCGCAGCAATGCCAAGCGCAGCAATGTCGTGGCGCTTCTTTAGCTGAGAAACTACACTTGACTTTACCCTTTACATACAATCACTAGCAAAGATGAGCCCCTCAAGACTGCTCTCACTGCAGGGGTCGTGCCGCAATCCACGATTCCCATACAAATAACCAAACCACCCTTTATATACTTAAAGAAAGTAAACAGAGAAGTTTGTAACATGCTTTCTGTTGCATTTTGGCCCCGCTGATACGAGCAGACCAGAGTTGCCAGGGTTGATCAAAATTTGTTTGGTTGGGCCGCCCAATATCGTGACAATTCGCATTTACCGACAGTTTTGGCTCGTCCCAATTTGTCACTATAAGCGGGGCATACTGTACTTCATGAAAGGCTGCTCATGAACATGATCATGAAGGGTGATCACTGATCACTCATGGACATTGACAGAAAATGTCCATACATTTATGACTTGACATTGAATGTCTTTAAAACCATGTATACGGTATAAGTTAATTTCAGGGAAAACTTCAAAAAACAGAGCTTGGAGGGGAAAATGACGTTACGCGCTACCCGCTTCGCTGGATAGGATGTGTGTGTTGGCGTATGTAGATGAAGCTGAATGACCCGAGGTGGTGACCTTATGAGGTGACTCCAGACCCACCCAAAGAACCCGCTCTCTTCTCTCGACTCTCTTCTCTTTTCGTTCTGCCTGAGGTCTGCTGGCCATAAGGCGATGGCAGCGGACCATCGGTCCACCGGGTGAAGCCAGATTGACCGTCCGGGTTTACCCGGCTCGCTGCCCACTCCATCCAAGTGACTTCCGCTCTCGCCATAGATAGCACCAACCTTAGCGCAGTTGTTCCCCATAGGCTCAGCAACTAATTAAAAGACAGTGCTGGCCATAATGATCGCCGCAGCAGAAAAATGGGCAGTTCTGAGTACACTCAAGATTGTGAGCTGCCTCTTGCTGAGATTGTGGCATACCCCAATGAGCGATACTGAGCACTGAAAGTCCTCGGGTTATACTGTGTGTTTGTACTACTATGTTAAGAAAACTGATTAGGGTGACTTTTTGCCTTTTTGAAAATTGTGTAGTTCAGATGCAAAGGCCGAAAATACGCAATTTTCTCTGCTTCACGAATACTTTTGAACCTGACTGTATGTTCTCAGCTCTTATTCATAGCTTAGCAAGCATGCGTGACAGTCCTTGATAATTTCCCTCCGAGGGAAAAATGGGCTGCTACAGGGGCAGCTTCTGGTCTATCCCTCCCATCAGACGCAAGGCTGACTATAAAGAGTGCAGTGCAAAAGTCATCGGACACCCGTCTGAGGAACGAAAATAGTGCCATTTTGCGCACTTTTCAAAGGGAATTTCCAAAACTTGGCTATCTTGCATCCTGGGGTGGTATGATGGCGACAGCGGCGGCGGCGGTGGCCACTGTAGAGTGCTACACACGACGTGTATAGACAGTACAGAAGCTACTACTGTAGTAGCACATCAGAGTTGACAATTTCCATTCGCCTTATTTCCCGCGCACACATGTACTGAACAATCGACAATCAGCTTCGGCTCGACCTTCACAGTGACAACATCTACCTTCAGCTTTGGCTTGACCTTCGCTAGCAACATCATCTACCTCCTACAACATGGCTGCCTACTACTCTCCAACACATCTCGTGGATCCTGCCGCTGTTCCTGAGCAGCCTCAGGACCTTATCAAGCAGTGGACATTGAGGAATCTGACCTTGGCAACCACCACCACCAATGACACCATTAAGTTTATGGTAAGGAGAAAGTTTCTCACCAACTCCAGCATGTGTGGTGCATGCAACAGGCCAAGGACAATCCATCGGGACCCTGCCAAGACTGACACCATCATCTGGGAGTGTCCCAATCGTCAGTGCAGGAGTAAAAAGTCCATACGAGAAGGCAGCATCTTCTCTGACAGCCAGCTGTCACTGGTACAGCTCCTGATGTTTATGTACTGCTGGGCTGAGGAGTACCCACTCTTTCAATGCAACAAAGAGTCCGGTGGCATGGCAGAGCATACACAAACACATTGGGGCCTCATGTGCAGAGGTGTGTGAAGACTGGCTGATTGCACACTCCACTCAAATTGGAGGCATCACTGTGAACGACAATCACAACATTAGGCCAAAGATCATAGAAATTGATGAATCATGCTTTACCAAGAGCAAGAGAAGCTATCACAGATGTGTCACACCAAGTTTTTGGCTTTTTGGTAATTTGCTTATTGTGCTTATGCAGCTGATTATCATGCTCTCTCCAGGGGGTGTTGAGCATGGAACTGGCCGAAGCTTCCTGGTGGAGGTGCCAGACAGAACTCGTGAAATCCCAGAAGGCATCATCACAAAGTGGGTCCAACCAGGCACAAGAATAATGTCTGATGGCTGGGCAAGCTATTACAACCTCAAG
>JAAUXU010088444.1_pt1 | contig 17936 bp, 15 predicted proteins | sample 7278151 | NCBI WGS metagenome assembly JAAUXU01 (sample SAMN14350113, study PRJNA611818) | marine sediment metagenome | isolation source: surface marine sediment (1.8m) | place: French Polynesia: Moorea | collected 2018-08 | reverse complement strand
TTTTTCTACTCTTGTTGCTGTTTGATCTAGACGCACCTCCCTTCTCCCCCCCCCCCCCCCCAGGGTTGCCAAATCGGACAGTGACTGACATCGTGCTTTGTTATGTAGAAAATTTCAATGCTTGGCAAATGCACCTCCCACCCTCCATTTTACAGCGCGTGCAAGTGATGTCGCTTGGTCGATCAGGGACTATCGATCCAGCTGTTGGAGCGCCAACCCCGCCACAGACATAGCACTTTATGTATACCCAGTCAGCAGTACTACTGTTACAATGGGTCCCCTGCAGCATTTCACTAAAGAGATTCCACTGTAGTGCTCCATGGTGATAAGGAGATGTGGCTTTGAAGCTAGAGGAAATCTTGCCCCATTATTAAAGTGTGAAAATGCGTCAGCTAAGAGCTGTCTTTTTTCTCACTTGCGCAATTTCTCTCAGCACGAGTCAGGCACAAGAAGCAGCACTCATCATTGGTGGATTCTGGCCTCCAAATGACGCCGACCAGACCTCCTTGAGGAGTGTGGAGCTGTTTGGGTGTTCAGGAGGTGAATCAATCTCTATGGATCCATATCCTAATGCTGGAGCTTATCTCAGTGGGGCGCTCTACATGGAAGACTTGAACCAAGTGCTTGTCTGTGGAGGATTGAACTGCCCCAGCGGTGATCCTGCCGATTGCAACCTCAGGACCGACTGCCACACCTGGTCCCCCGACTCTGGTCTGTGGGATGAAGGCGAACAAGTGGCACCCATGAATAACGGCAGGTTCAACTTCCTGATGGGCTCAGCTCCTAGCCCTGTCACAGACCAGCACGTACCAGTTGCCTTGGGCAATGGTATTGACACTGAAATCTATAATCCACTTAATGATTCCTGGACTGCATATAATCAGATTCAGGACCCTCGTTGGGTGGCCATAGGTTGCCTCCTCCAGCATGAAGACAAGATTTACAGCATCAGGACTGAAGTTGTTCAACTGGATGTGCTAACCTGGGACTTTTCGTCCCTTGGTGTTGTCCCAGATGCTTTGACGAATCCTGGCAGGTGTACATTCACTGAAATTGATGGCATCAGTGGCATTCTAACTAGGTATGGCTACTGGTTTGATCTTCAAACTGGAAACTGGGAAAAAAAGGCCATTCCCTGGTACGAGCCAGTTGCTGACTTGTCAAATGCTATCTGGAGATTTCAGGGAAAGCCAACTGTGTTTGGCGACCCCATCTGCAATAATATTGGAGAATGCCGTCACGTTAATGTGATACAGTATGATACAGAAGCGGACGAATGGGTGAAAATTGGCGAAATGTTGGAACCTCGAGTGTACCACACAGTCGTCAGTGTGCCCATTGAATCCTGCCTGAATGTGGTCTCCACCACAGTGTCTGCCACCGACACAACAACCGCGTCTCTGCCCCTGGTGGAGCCTCCAGCACAAATGGACAGGTCTGACACGGCTGCACTCATCATTGGTGGAAATCAAGTAGTTGGCGATCCTTGGACAGCAATCGCTGATGTGGAACTCTTTGGATGCCCAGGTTACTCCACAAGCTCCATAAGAGTGAAAAGCTTTCCACGCCCAATGTATCTCAGTGGTAGCACATATTTATCGGAGGAAAACAAGATTCTCGTTTGTGGTGGATTCAGCTGTGTGAATGCGCCATGTGGAAGCACTGAAGACTGCTACTATTGGACTCCAGAGACCAACGAGTGGCACGATGCCCCCTCACTGCGGAACAGTCACTTGAGCTTTATAATCGCTCAAGTGCCCAACCTTAACGATACTGAGACGAATAAACAGGTTCCCATGGTCATAGGCAATGGCATCAACACAGAAATTTTCAATCAGACATCCAATTCTTGGGAGGAATATTTAGACATCGAGGACAGCAACTGGTTCTCACTTGGTTGCTTTATTCAGTATGATGGCTTCATTTATAGCTTCAGAGACGAAGTTGTTGTGCTGAATCCTTACACATGGTCTTTCGATGTTATCAGTGACGTTCCAGAAGCACTTATAAGGAGTGGGAGGTGCTCTCCCTTGGAGATCAATGGAGAGGCAGGGATTTTACTTCCGATCGGATACTGGTTCAGCCTAAGAACAAACACTTGGAGTAAGCTGGGAACTCCACCACTAGACCCTATTGGATACTTCCCAACTTCACTGTTCAGTTTTAGGGGAAAGCCAACTTTCTTTGGAATTCCCGAGTGCGACGATACAGGAGAATGCTCCTATCGCGAAGTCATGCAATACAATGATGCCTCTGATACCTGGATTCGGGTGGGCAGAATGCTCGAATCCAGACACAACCATGCAGTTCTTGAGATGCCAATAGCGGTATGTGAGAATTTCATTGCGAGTGAAGACGACTATGACGAAAATACCGAGGCAGCTTTGATACTTGGAGGTTACTGGAACTTGGCTGCTGAGCAAATTGTCCTGGATAGTATCGAACTGTTTGGCTGCTCTGGAGACAGATCCATAATATTGGAGGAAAAATATCCAGAAGGTCCCACCTATCTTATGGCTGGCAGATACATTAGCAGGGAGGAAAGAGTGCTTTCCTGTGGAGGGTATTCGTGCAATTATGACGGTGAAAATCCAGGGTGCCAAATGCAGGGTCACTGTTACTATTGGAGTCCTGAAACTGGTCTGTGGACTGAAGGTCCTTCCCTGAGTGATTCCAACTTCAACTTTTTGCTTGCTGAAGTCACAAATATGGATTCTGAAGAGAAAGCGCCAGTTCCTCTAGCTTTTGGAAATGGGAGAAACACTGAAATTTACAATCCGGAGGATGAAATGTGGAATACCTATTACGATCTTCCAAGCCCTGCCTGGTTGTCCCTGGGCTGCACATTTCAGATCGGAGACTTGATTTACAACATCAGAGATGAAATTGTCGTGCTTGACACATCCGACTGGAGTTTTAAGACATTGAGCAGCGTCCCTGATGGACTCCGGAGGCCAATGAAATGCTCTTACACTGAAATTGGTGGGGCCCCGGGTATATTTTTGAAATACGGGTATTGGTTTGACCTGGAGAGAGAAACCTGGCACAAGTTTGCCGCTCCTTCATTTGACCCAACAGCACCAATTCCCAATGCCCTGTGGACATACAGGAAGAGGCCCACAATTTTTGGCAGCCCCGGCTGTGACAATGATGCAGTGTGCTCAAAAAAGGACATCATACAATATGAGGCCGAGACTGACTCATGGGTAAAGATTGGAGAAATGGCTGAGTCCAGGCAATACATGGAGGTCGTCCAAATACCCGGCAGATTCTGTGAAAACTTTGTCGACGTTCAGCCTAGAAAGACAGCTGCCCTTTTAGTTGGCGGAAGTACTGGTCTGGGACAAGCGGAAAACGCGTTGTCCAGTGTGGAACTCTTTGGTTGTGAGGGGTCAGGAGTGGACTCAGTGAGACTTCCTGATCTGCCCGCCCCAGTCTACTCAGGTGCAGGAGTTTACCTTGAAGACAAAGACAAGGTTATGCTATGCGGTGGATTCGCGTGTCAGGCTGGCTCTTGTTCTGTAACAAGTGAGTGCCAGTATTTGGTGCCCAGCATCGGGGAGTGGGAAGATGCTCCTTCCATGAACAGGGAACACGACAACTTCATCATGGCCATGGTGACAAACACCAGCCTCAGTGAGGGGGAGATCATGCTCCCTCTGGCTCTAGGAAACGGTTTTGCCACTGAGATATTCGACACTGATAATGATGAATGGCTCGACTACTTCCAACTTGAGGATAGCACATGGTTTGGCCGGGGTTGCCTCATACAATATGAAGGCCTTATTTACAGCTTTAGAGATGAAGCTGTTGCCCTTGACCCAACTTCTTGGACGTTCAAAACTTTGGGTGCAATACCTGATCCACTGACTAGAACCGGACGTTGCTCTGCAGTAGAAGTTGACGGTGAGAAAGGTATTTTTCTCTCTGTCGGGTACTGGTACAATTTGGGATCTGAAATATGGCACAAAATGGCTACTCCTCCAATTGATCCCACTGCTGACCCGGCCAATGGAATATGGGCATTCAGAGGCCGCCCAACCATATTTGGAAATCCTACATGTTTCAGTGACGGGGATTGCGATAGAAAGCAAGTCATCCAATACAATCCTGACTCCAATACTTGGGAGGTCATTGGCAACATGCTGGATTCCAGAAGTTTCCATCAGTTTGTAGAAGTGCCTGGGGAAATGTGCGACTACTTTGTAGAGAACACAGGAGATTCTGAAAGAGAACACATTCCCATAATAGCAACTACAGACGCTCTGAATGACGTTGCCAATTTTCAAACTCTACCAGAGGCTGCAGTTATCATGGGAGGATATTGGCCTCCCGGAAGTGATGAACAGATCTTGGATCGTGTAGAAGTCTTTGGATGTTCAGGATCTCAATCCATTCATGTAGATGTCTACCCAGCTAATGGAGCATATATGATGGGAGCGTCATACCTTGAAAAACAAGATATGCTATTGAGTTGCGGAGGTTATAGTTGCAGTGCCCAAAGTTGCGGTCCGACACAACTGTGTTTTTACTGGTCTCCAGGCGCGACTCAGTGGCAGACTGCACCTTCCCTCAATGAACCCAGGTTAAACTTCATCATAGGCCAAGCGCCTAACTTGAACGTTAGCTCTCCAGAACGAATCCCCTTGATCGTGGGAAATGGCATCACCACGGAAATTTTGAACCCAACAACTGACAGTTGGGAAATGTACCTCGATTTGGAGGACGAGAACTGGTTCTCGTCAGGATGTCTCGTCCAACATAGGAATTTTATTTACGATATCAAAGATGAGGTGATTAGACTGAATGTTCAAGATTGGACGTTCCAATCGCTTGGTCCTGTCCCCCAAGCACTGCAGAGGTCTGGAAAATGTACCATTGCTGAAATTGAAGGAATGGTTGGAATCTTCACCAAGTATGGTTACTGGTTCAACGTTGAGAACGAAACTTGGGAGAAAAAGACCCTCCCTCCCTATGCTCCAGTAGCAGACATGCACAATGCACTATGGAGCTACCTGGACAAGCCAACCATATTTGGTGACCCTATTTGTGATGATTTGGGATATTGTAATAACACGAACATTGTCCAATACAACCCTGAAAACAATGAGTGGATCAAACTGGGCGAGATGCAGGAAGCTAGAGTTAATCATGAGGTCGTAGCGATCCCTGGAAAGCTCTGTTCATCATTGGTGACAAATCCAACAACTTCTCAGGGCACAACGACCTCTCCAGGTGAGAAGACAGCAGCATTGATCATTGGAGGAACATTTCAGTTTGGAAATCCAAGTGAAAGTCTGAGCAGTGTTGAAGTGTTTGGGTGCGAAGACTATGGAGTTACTTCAGTGAGAGCCAGAGACTTTCCTTACTCTGTGTACCGAGCCGGAGCAAATTACGTGGAGTCAATGGGCAAGACCCTCGTCTGTGGAGGCTTTGGCTGCACCGTCGATTCTTGTGTTCCAAGAACTGAATGCTTCTACTGGTCACATGACACCGACCTTTGGGAATCAGCACCCACGATGAATCAGGCTAGAGACACCTTCATTCTGGGCAGTGCAAGAAATGACACCTTGTCAAACCGTGATATGCCTCTTGCCATTGGCAACAGCTTCAGCACTGAGGTCCTCGATGTGGACGACCAAGTGTGGCTCAACTACCTCGAAGTTCCTGACAGAAACTGGCAATCCATTGGATGCTTTCTGCAGTATGAAAACCTTATCTACAATCTGAGAGACAACGTAACAGTGTTGGATACATTGACCTGGGACATCCAGCCCTCGAAAGTTTTGCCCACTGCACTGGCAAGAAATGGAAAGTGTGTCTACATTGAAAATGAGGGAATCTTTCTACCTGATGGGTACTTGTATATGCCTGAAGAACAGACCCTGGCGAAGAAGGCATTTCCTCCTTTTGACATCGTCGGTGACTTTCCCAACTCAATGTGGAGCTTTCGGGGGAAGCCCACGGTCTTTGGCAACCCCACGTGTGACAACCGCGCAGAGTGTGACTACAGGCAAGTGGTCCAGTACGACTCCCTTGGTGACTCTTGGCAGGTCATCGGTGACATGCTGGACTCGAGGCGGGACCATGTGGTGGTGGAGGTGCCAGTCCAAATTTGTGCTGCGCTGCTACCGGATGACCAAGAGCCCGCTTCTACAACTGAGATGAGTACTGAAGAGACAACTGAGAGTTCAGCGGAGACTTCAGCGGAGACTTCAGCGGAGACTTCAGCGGAGACTTCAGCGGAGACTTCAGCGGAGACCTCAGCGGAGACTTCAATTCAGACGACTGAATCAGTGATGGTGACAGATTCAGCTACTGCAAAAGATGCCACTGCTGTCTTCGTGGCAGTGTGTGCAAGTGTAATGTCGTCCGCATTAAAATTGACTGCAATGTTAAGATAGGTCATATACTTAGGAGGCATGCTGTAAGTTGCAAATGTAGTTCATTGCACCAAACATAAGTGGTTTAGTCCAAGCCTTACAACGACCAGGTCTTACTCGTTTCTACGGTGTAAGGCATAAGTTCTTGAAGTTTAAGTTAAACATGTCAAAACTCACGTTGCAGCAGACGATTGCTTTGTCTTTAACTGGTAACGCGTCCCTGTGAATGAGAATCGTGCGAGAAGCCCCTCGCCAGCGATGACAGTTTGAGAGCCTCCTTGACAAAGCCTTGGTCGAACCTGTCCATGGACATCTGGCGTGTCGTCTGGTCAGCCTTCCCTCGGCGGTTCTAGACTATAATTAAGGCTGAACTAGGCAACGTTGAATGATTTTTCTTGCTCTTTCCCAATATACTTGTACAAGTTGTATGTTTTTAAATGGTTAAGCGGTAATAACATTTCCTTTGGGGCTCGAGAACTTATGCCCAACCACGTATTTTCCACTTTTATTGCGTCACTTCTCCTACTCCCCTTTTTCCTCCCGATCACGTCCTACTAGTTGCTCTAGATTTCCTTTGGCATCCTTTTGTTTTCCTCTCTTTTCCTATACGACTCGCATGTTAGTGTGTTGTCCGCACGAAACTGTACACTCAGACCAGGAATCTGCTTCGAAATCAGATCAATTTGACGCCAAAAGTAGCAAACAGTGAAGGTTGAAGGTTGTAACTGTCACTGGCAACACTTAGAACCATCCAAAGCCTCCTCACCACTGTGCAACGCGTACAGAAACCACTACTACAGTGCGCTATTTGACTTGGAACCCTCAGTACACAGAGTCTATAGGTTTCATCTACTTACTCAGTGACAAAGTTACGCTTTTGACTGCCTCTGCCTGCGCCCAAACCAGCGAGACTCAATTTTTAGGCACCCCTCACATTAACGGGAGTCTCGTGAGGTGGATTGGGGGGGGGGGGGCGCCAGGAGATGGATGCTTGACACACTTATTTTCGTCTCACAACTGGTGTATCTGACTTGATTAAACTCCATCTGACTCGATTTTTGCATGTCACCCAGACAAATGAAGTCTGGTGCAGTGAAGTGGAGTAGGACGAAATACCCAACAATATCGACTGCGTCTCGAAACTGGTCATGCGTCATGGCCACCTCTTTTTGCTCCCATAGTGCATTTCTTTGTCACTTGAGCGCGTTGAGGACACCGCATAAGGAATGATATGCGTAGATTTCAATTATCATCTTACAAACACACTCGCGCACCCACACACATGTATATGCAGGTCTGCGAGTGCTGCTGGCAAAATCCCTTATAATTACAGAATCACATCGGTGGTTGGGTGATTTTTTTTTTGGCTTTCAAAGCAACTTGCAGATTCACGCTCTCTATCTTTATCCTCACGCATGGGGGTGGCAGGAGCAGCAGTGCCCCATTCATGGCCACTACACCTCTTTTCAACAAGGGTTTTTTTGTCGTCGTCACCCCCGCTGCTGTATTTATTTCCGCGTTAATGCTGTTCGTGCAAACGTAAAAATCATTGTCAACTCCTTCTTGTCCTCAAGGCCTACTTGGTGTGAAGACCATCCTCGGCGTGAAGGCTCGGTTGCAAGCGCAAAAAGTCTTCTTTGGGCCTTGTGCGCGGACAGCGGACGGCTGGAAAGTCAGCACTTTCCGTTGCTGTACTGAGCATGACGTAGTAGACTATCCGCAAAGTTTTTTCTCGTGCAAACCAGTCTTAAGAGTCACGGCTTGCGTATTCATTAAGGATTGCCTATAAAAGTCTGAGCTCGTTGTCACCAAAGTCAGTTCAAGCAAGTAGTGCGCTTCTCCTAGCAGGATCTCTCTCCCCAGTCCAAACATGGCAAGTATTTAGGTCCCATTTAAGATTGCATCACTTTTTCGCATGTCTCACTACTATGTTATATTGTGCAGTCCAAGTTGCTGTCCGTGTTCCTCCTGCCCATGCTGGTCAGTGGCCTGACCATCGTGCGAAAGGACGACCAAGATGCAGAGATCTTGGACAACCACAACAATAACGTCGAGGGCTTGGCCAAGTTGTTCCTGGCCCACAGTGCAGGCGAGACGTCTTCTGCATCCATGATTTCGGCCGAGTCCCGCCTCGCGGCCTTGCTGGCCACTCCCGGGGCTGCCGAGGAAGCCGAGAGGGCCTTGCCGGCCCTGGCGAAGGCCATGCAAGAATTCTTCCAGAAAGAGGCAGAAGATCAGGGAGAGTAAGTGTTGCATCTTCTCACAAGGGATGTGGTTTGGTACTGCTTAGTACCAAACCATAAATGTTTATTACACTGTGCACATATTCAGTTTCAGTAAATTTATTAAGGTTAATTCGGCAATTTTTGCATTATCAAACACTGCAGTATACACAATATATTTCTTCAGCGAACTTTTTCTCCACACATCGTGCATAGCACAATTAAACCTTGTTTCCTTCAGAGATCCAAGGGAGAGCGCAGACTTGATCAGCCACCTGGAGAAGATCGTGCCCATGACACCAATTGACGACGGCGACGACGAGGACGAGGACCTGGGCCGCGGCGGAGCGCGCCAGAAGCGCAGTCCTCGCGGACGCAGTCGCGGCGGTTACGGCCGCCGGCGCAGGCGCGGGAACGGCGGCGCGGCTCTGCTGGCCGGGCTTGCACTCGGCGCGCTCGCGCTTGGCGGCCTGGGGTTGCTGGCGGCCGCTACTACCACCACCGGCACCGCCGCCACCCGCGGGACCACGGCCGTCCTCGTCCCCACGGGAAAATAATAGTGCAAATTGTTTATTAGTCAAAAATCGACTATGATGATGTTTTGTAGCTCTACTGTATGTGCAACAGGGTAGTCACTCTAGTCACTATAGCAAAATCGACACCTTTTGTCTGAACGTCGTCGTTGGAAATGTGTCATGTGCGCGTGTGTAAGAATAAAGCTGGTATATTTGCAATACTCGTCAATGCTTCATGGATCTACATGAATATTTTTTACAAATTGGCAGCTTATGCGACAACCACATAAAGTCACTGCATACAACGAATTCTTCTATTAAATGTACTGGGTATGCCGGTGTGCACATATATATCTACTTGAGCTCCTCGTACGCACTGCTACTCCTGCACTCGTAGATGAGGACGCCGACGTCGACGAATATCATAATGACGTAGATCCAGATGTAAACAAACGTTGCGTCCCTGAACCCGTAGGCCTCGACGATGAACCCGGCCGATGTCGGCCCGATGAAGTTCCCCAAGTTGAAGCTCGACGCCCACAAACCTGAGGAATGAGTAAGTGTACATCTCATAATTATAAATCACGCAAATATGGTCCAGGTCCGATATAGTAAAGCCGTCATGAGGCAGGAAAATGTTTACTTTGTCGGGGTCACTTTATCGCGACCAAGTTGACAGTTGAGTCTCCCAGAACAAAGTAAACAGAATCTTTTTACTTTGTTGGGCCAAAATGAGTTATTTATCTTTAGAGCGAGGAAAATGAAGTACAACGACAGAATGAACTCGGGAAATTTGACACCGCGCATGAGCAGATAAGCGCATGCTTATGATATATTCAGCCTTCGAGCAAGAAATTAGTCAGATTTTTCCGCTTTGACGTTTTGAGTGTCTTGCCGAGCTTCCCGCTCAGTCTCGTCCAAGACCAAATTGGCATCGGTTGTGCCAATTTCATAGTTACCATTTCTCTCTGAGTTTCGGAGAGGAGACGAACTGAATCAGGCTGACAAGATGCATTTTGGGCATGAAATTCGACTTTTTTTTTTAGTAACAACGCGACTGAGAGAATCTTTTCTGTTTCAAGGCCTCAATTTTTCAAATATTTTGCCTTAGACGAGCATTTACGAAGCAAAAAACCGGTTGTCTGGAGTATCTTTACGGCATCACGGGTATTTTGCTGCGTTGGAGTTCGCTCGCTAGACCAGAGGTTGACTGCACATCAGAATTAATAATCATGCTGTAGTACGCTTGGTCTGGTTGTACGTACCAGATATTATAAGATTTGTCCTCATGGAGTCTGCGAACCCTCGCTTGAGGGCCGTCTGGAACGCCCTGGTGAACGAGGAGACTGCGATGAGGGAGTACCCGCACCCGGCCATGGCTACGCAGATGTAGATCAAGTGCGCTGTAGGCTCGATGGGCAGGAACGGGAGTGGCCCGATAAAAGTGAACACCAGCGTGATGAGCACGTTGCCCATGACGGATAAGCACACGGTCTTCGTCTTCAGTCGGTCACCAATCTATGTAACGTGGATGTTGACATTGATTCTATATACAGGGTTTTCCAAAAGTCGTGGACGGGTTTCATGGACTCATGTCTCTGGACATATAAGGCCCACAGTGATCAGTAAGGGCTCTTTGGAAAGCAGAAAATCATGAGACTTTGATGGTGCCCAACACTTTGAAATAAAGTCTGACAATTGCTGCTCACAGTCTTCTGACCAATTTTGCTAATAGATCTGGTCCATATAACTTGATCACTTCGTGATAACCTCAACCTGGAGGCCGCCAATGTCAATCACAGTCTGTACTCGCTTCTCAAAGTCTCCCACTGCATTTTACAGGTGCTGTACTGGAATGGCTGCAACCTCCTCACTGATCGTGGTCTTGAGTTCATCAATGTTGTTAACCTTGATTGCATACACTCTGTTCTTGAGGGGTCCCCACAGGTGACACCATTACCAGGGTTCCAGATGAAGTCCGAGATCTTGGCTGTATGGCACCATAAAAATCTCGTGATTTTCTGCTTTCCAAAGAGCCCTTATGCGGATTGTTGTAGGCCTTGCAAGTCCAGAGATATGAGTCCATCAAACCCGTCAACGACTTTTGGAAAATCTTGTGTATAAAATGACGAGTCTCACGTATCCGCCTATAGGGAAGGTGAACGTATACATTCCGCCCAGGATGAGGAAGGTGAGTGCGATCTGACCCTGGGTGGCGTGAGCGTCGTCCTTTAGGTGAGGCTCCAGCATGGCCTCCACCATCCCGTTGCCCATGAAGCACGTGACTGCGTCCAGAAACGGCAGCACCATCAGAGGATACTACAAAGACGGTGCCGTTCATAGCGTGGAAGGGAGCGCATCGCACACAGGGTGGCTACGAACACTACGACCCTCACCTTAGGTAAGTAATCCCTGAATGAAACTGCCGAAAATTGTTTCGTTTAGGAAGAAGTGTGTTTTCCCCTAAATGCCGACAAAAACATGTATCATTCTATTCAAAATCAGCTCCTGCTCCAAACAGCCAGTGTTGCCACACTACCAGAATTTCTGTGATGTAAGTGCTTTTTGAAAGTGCTTCGGTGCGTGTTGCTGCCCTGTGCGTCTATAGAGATTGGGATCACTGAGAACATTTGTCTACCTTGATGACAACACTGAAGGACAAGGAGGGCTTATTCGTTTCACGCTCCTCTTCATCATTGTCGTCCAGTTTTTTGTATTCGTTTCCCTCCAAAAGTTTCTTCTTTTTGGGAAGCAGAAACAGCAGGACCAGAGCCACGAATGTAGTCATGGAGCCAACAACGTAGAATGGCAGTCCGAAGCCTCCAGCAGTGAAGAGGGCTGAGCCAATGGCTGGGCCTAGCAAAATACTACGTATGACTCTGACAGCTGCTTAGAAGGGGAACCGTTTAACTCCAATATGTGTCCACTACTGCCAACTGTCCTTAGGACACTTACCCAGCATGTACCCCAGGCCCAGGAACATTCTTGTGTAGCCCATGATGGAAGAGGCCTTGCCGGGGAACATTGCCAGCAAGATTCCATTCACGGTGGAGTTGCAGGCGGCGTTGGCAATGCCCTCGAGGAACCTTAGTGACAAAATAGTGTCCAGTGGTGACAGCGTGGTTTTTTTTTTTTTTGTTTAGTCATGAGCTGCAGGTGCTTCAGACGACAGTACTGAAGTGCCCCATAACAGCACCATGTTGCTGCTGATTACAATTCCATAGTGCGCTACATTTCAGGAAAAAAAAGACTCAAACGGGCACCTGAGGAGATACGAGAACCCAATGAAGATGCCAGTGACGTTGGAGAACTCGAGGAGTCCGAAGCAGATACCTCCGATCCCCTGGACGAGACCGCCTGTGTTGTACAGCAGCTTCGGGCCGATGGTGTCACCATAGCGGCCCAATATCGGAGCAGCGATGAACGCGGCGAAGTTGACGATGCCGAACACAAAGCCATACTACATTAAGAATGAAAATATAGCTATTTTCAGTCTTCACGCCAGTAGCAGTGACTCACAATTGAATTGCACACGTGAACCGGAATTTAGTTTAGACCAATTTGACGCCACTCGTGACAAACAGTGAATGTTGAAGGTTTTGACCGTCAATGGCAACACTTTCAACCATCCGAAGCCTCCTCATAACTGTGCACTCTGTACCGAAAGTAACACCACAGTGTACATTTGATGTGGTCCCCCCAGTATAAAAGTCCAGTCAGATTCATTCATATATTTTGTACCTGCGATGGTGTCGCACCCTTTGCCTCGGCCTCCGAGGGGTAAAAAGTTGGCTGCAGCGACAACAAAAGGCCAAAGTCGAAGAACCCTAAGGAGAGACCGTCTAGTGACGAAGAAGGGTGAAATTCCGGCAAGACTTTTACCAACGCAGACGAAAATCAGGAGGAAAATCTTCCTTGTCTTCGAAATGCCCATCTTCTTTTGAGCGCTTTCATCGGCTCGTCAATGTAACAGCCAAGTAGTCGATAGGAGCTTCGTTGTTGCGGTCACTGGAATACGAGGGCGCGTGAGTCACAAAGAAGGTTCAGATTAACGCGTGCACACGGTTTCATAAGGCTCACACTTCATTTGTTTGATGACGAGACGCCAGTATTTCGCCACAGTTGACTATGAGGTGTCATCATACGGTACGTACAGGGTGTCCCGCTCCAGTCCTACGTCGCGGGACACCCATTCATCGGTGCCTCATGGTGCACAAGGTAGAGCTCCTGACCCTGGACTTTGATGGGTCTCACCCGGGCAAAGATGCCAGAGCTGAACTTTTTCGCACAGAGCAAAAATCTGGCCAGGAGTGAGTCCTAGGTATGTCGCTGCGCACCCACCCGGTGCGCACATGCGTGCAGCACACTCTGGCCCACAAAAAAGGCAGAGCTGGATACATTCACTCCAGCCCAAAAACCACAGTAGTACACTGTGACCCACGAAGAAAAAGGAATGACAGAACAGCGCAAAAGTCGACACGCGTAGTCAGTAATCACTGGGCGAACTTTCCGTGTGGTCAGGGGCGATCACTGCAGTGATCAGAGCCCCGGAGTGATGATTGCCGTCCAAGCCAGCCTCTACTCCACAACAATCACCGAAGCGAAGTGATTTGCATCGCCCTGTCTGGGTGTCCGGCCAAATTTGACGCACGGCCTTTTTGAGGAGGTGATACCGTGTTTTTACAGGGCTTCCCGCGAATTGTGTTCCTCTTCAGCACGATAGTAGTTTAAAGCTATAATTCGCTCTTTGATGTTTCTGTTTCATTGCTCATTTAAAAGCTCACAAATGACAATTATCCAGACAAAAGTTTGGTTGCAACATCATCAGCTGACGTTGTGTTGCCCTCGAATGTGCCAGTTCTTCCTTCTGAAATATCCTGATCCTGAAGAGGTCGCGGTCCAAAACCATTGCCAGCGGGAAGAGGACTGTGGAAGAGGTGGCTGCATCAACTCTGGCGAAGATAATCTACAAAAGTGTGACCAACATTTGTCAACTCATCATTCATTTAGAGCGGAAGCCATCCCGAATATTTATTGTGAATTATAAAGTCTTACCATATGCTACCATATGTTTCTAGATGCTTCTGATACGTTTTGGTTCTTTTGGCCTGGCCAGCCTCCTTATTCTTATTAAACTTTCGAGGGAGTAAGGTCAAACCTCTGCTCCTGATCATAACAGAAGACTAAGTGTATATTTCAGGAAAGGAAATCAGCCAAGATCCGACAGACTCGGGAAGAGATGTAGAGAACCAGCTCCTTCATATTTCAACTGTAGTATTCTACAATCCCATCTTTTATTGCCCCAGTGGGCTAGAAAACCTGTCTCTGAGACGCAGCATACAAACCATCACCAGTACCATACAACCTATACCGTACTTATCCGATTTGTACCCACTCTTGAAGGGTAAGCCCTTCTTTAATAAAAGCCCCCCGTCAGGTAGCATCAGTGTCTCTACCGATCGGTTGAAAACTCATTATCTATCTTATTTGGTTATGTAAATAGGCCTTAAACGATTTCTGATTCACTGACACTTTCTTAAGACTTTTCATCTTTCCATATGCTTAATCGTCTGTTTTCTCCCTGGCCAGTCCAAAATAAACTCTCAGAACAAAGACAAGCATGGGATACAGACTCACTTAGTCTCCCTATCCTCATACGGATCTTCACAGTGTCACATTAGTCCCCCCTTGAATAGAAGTCCACTGTTCCACAGGCAAAGGAAAGGCGGAAATACCTGTAGGTGTACAGAAACGTTCTGGTCTCACAAGGACTCTCATAGACAAAGGACTTCTTTCTGTCGTGGATGAGGATTTAATTGCCAAATCCTTCAAAGTTTATAGAATATCAATCAATCCAGATGAATGGAGACCACTTGCAAACCACTTACCCACTCCGTTCTCTTCCACGGCCACAGTGATCTGCTCACCATCATTCTGGGATGCCGTGTCAAGGTTCAACCCCGTGCCAGCACCGCTCGGGTCACTGGCCACGAGGGGAGCCGCCACAGACCGCCGAACACGTCCACCGATGGCCCCTCCGAAATGGAGACAGCGAAAGGTGTCCACGTCAACCACGTTGCCTCTCCAAAGACTAACCTCGCCAAGATGGAGGATGTTTTGCCCTCCCAGTGGTAGGGACTCGCCTCCTCCACACATGCGATGTGCTGTTGTCAGCGACATCACCCTTCCTCCCTCTGTCCAGGTCCCCCATGGAGCAAAAGGCGGCCACTCCCACAATGTCGGACATCACTGCGGAGTGTCGTAAAATGTCGATGCCGCCTGCCAATGTCAAGTGCGCCAAGATCACGCCCTCCGTCAGTCTGGGCACCTCCCCGTAAGTCCTCCACTTCCCCACAAACACATGACCTGTCCCTAACAATCTGCTCCTGCTCCGCAGCGACACCGGGACTCAGGGGGGAAATACTGGCACTGGAAACACTGGCGATGACTCTGTCTCTGCATGCTCTGGCTCCCATGTTTGTTTGCCGCGCGCTACAGTACCAATGTCTGAAATTCGGCTCATCGAGCCAGTCAAACCTACAACGACACCTATGCGTACTACACAATGAGACAACTCTTTTTATGTAATCCGACCCCCAACTTCTTTCCTATGTGCTACGACACCTATGTCTGGAAATTGGTTCAGTAAGGCATTGAAACGTACTGTAATCCTCCACCCATGTTTCTTCCCCTCCTGCGACGATACCTATGTCTCATTCCTACCACAAAAAAATGTTTCACATGCAGTCTGACACCCATGTTCATTTCCTACCTGCTATAATACCAGTGCTCTCAACGTGCGACATTACTCGTCTACAGTTAGTCCAGTTTCCTAACCTATTTGGGTTTGCAGAACCTATGACTTGTGTATAACATATGTACCAATTTGACAGAAGAAATATTATCAAACCTACTCCAGACTCCGGGACGTTACGCTTCTCCACAGCTTCTCAAACGAAAGGAGGGAGACAACACACATAACTACACTTCTTTTCATTCTCGTTCTTTCTCACATCAACCAGCGCAATACGACTGTATACTGGCTTCCATACTTAAACTTCTAGCATTCTTTACAACCCAACAGTGTTAAACAACCTTTCTGATAAACTATAACAAAATATGACACTCAGCTAATGTACATTAATCCTACTTCACACTCTACTCTACTCCAACAGATGTGAGGTGTCCCGGTGGAGGCCCCTCTGTCGGGTGCTCCTCCTGAGGATGGGATGGGCAGGCGGGGGGAGCGACCTCCACCTCCCGCTCCTCCTCGACCTCAGGAGGGTGCTCGGCTGCAGGTGACCTCTGGGAATCTGCTAGGTGTGCGCTGTGTTGCGTGTCACTTGCACTTCAGTTTGCGTCAGTGTAAATGGTTTCTTAAGGTTTAAGGGTGTAACAGCAAAAATGTCACTGAGTCTCTCACTCTCTGGCCACACCTTGGTGATGGAGTCTCTTAAACTCGGCCCGAGAGTTAAGGTGTTCAAGGAAGAAAATGACTTGAGCAATTTGACTCTCGGGCCGAGTTTAGAAGACTCCATCACCAAGGTGTGGCCAGAGATAGAGAGATTCAGTCACATTTTTGCTGTTACATCCTTTATTTTGTGGCATGGTAGTAGCAGTCGTCGATTGGAGTGATGTAACAGTTAGGCCACATATCCCATATTGTGCTTCTCTGATAACTCATGGAATAACAGAACGGTCCCTAGAAGCTACTTTGGCAGGTTCTGAGGCATAAAGCGCTACTCTTTTCGAGCTTTCAACAATCCGCACAGTTAGAAAATATGTAGAGGTTTCTGTGCTTCCAACTTCAGACTCAGGTTGTATCCTTATGTATTGTATTGTTGTTGTTTTGGCAGCCTCAACAAAATTTCATTACCAAAGGTACAGTGCCATAAACGAAGTTTCGAGTGTATGTTCGTGTGCTTGTTCTTGCAAGAAAGCTGTGCCACTGAAAGCGTTGATTGAGCAAGAGGAAACTTGTGCTTTTCTGCCTGAACTACAAGATCAAGTAAGTAAAGACTAGATCTGGCTAGAAGGAAAAGGGCAAACAGCGATGCTGCTGCTGTCAGCTGTTGAAGACACCAAGAGGAACGCAAGACATGCATTAAACATCATCTATAACGCTCAATGCTATCACGGCACATGAGCATGTGTAGCAACAAATCTTTTATTCAGACCTATACATATTCTGGCAATTCATATACACAACAATATTAAGTGTTTTAAAGTACAGGCACAGGCCTGTCATTCATGCTGGAAGATGATGGCTTTTGTAAGAGACTTTCTCATGAAAGTTATCCTGCATTTTAATGCAATTTGCCTTGCATTATGATGTAGTCGTATATTTAAGTACGACTGGATTTCACATTTGACTAAGGAAAAAACATGGTTGTCCAAAGCAGATGTCTCTCTCATGTGTGGGGCTATACTTCGAAACACCCAGGGAGACTTGAAGAAAACAGCATTGAGCACTGGGCCTTGAATTCACAATTTGTCTGATTGAGCAAAGCATCAGGGTGTTGGGAACGAGTTATATAGAACCGCTGTAAATTCATTTTCGTTCCCAACCGTAAGATTCAATTTGAATAGGACCTTTTAGCGCCAAACGCTAACACCTGAATCGAATCTTATGCGATCCTAATTACAAATAAGTGCATCAGAAATTCATCCCAAGGGTTGACAACCACGGATGAACCACACGAATTTGTACAGTGTGTGGAATTGTAAAGTGATCGTAGTAAAATCATTGTTTTAGTTTTGTACAAGGATTCATAGATGTCGTTGTATGTAATAGAGAAAGTCAAGTGAGAGCAAAC
>JAAUXU010151876.1_pt1 | contig 17946 bp, 22 predicted proteins | sample 7278151 | NCBI WGS metagenome assembly JAAUXU01 (sample SAMN14350113, study PRJNA611818) | marine sediment metagenome | isolation source: surface marine sediment (1.8m) | place: French Polynesia: Moorea | collected 2018-08 | reverse complement strand
CTTATGAAAGATTGAAATCTTATGAAAGATTGAAATCTTATGAAAGATTGAAATCTTATGAAAGATTGAAATCTTATGAAATGAAACACATTTAAGGTGTGGAGAGACGACGAGCAGGTCTAAAAGTAGCACTTAATCCCTTTTGGTAGTTTTTGTGTGCATATAGGATATATATATACGTATAGTATATGCATATATGCATGTCGCGGCCCACACCACAGTCATCTGTGGCCAGATCCGGGGCGCCGGTAAGGTCTCTTCAGTTCTTGCGTACCTGACTGTTGGCGGCACCGCTCGACCCTGAATCCGCACCAGAGAAGGGATGATGGAGCAATTGGTGCCGTCGCCCTTGAAGCCCTCGATGCACTGGCAGCTGGCGATGCCGGCGTCGGAGATGACGCAGTCGGCGTTGATGTCGCAGTCAAGCTTTTCGCAGCTTACGTCCTCTGCCGCGACAGGCGTTCAAGTTAATTTCTCGCTCACAACACGATCGAGTAGTTCGTTTACCCTGGCAGTCGACCCCGTTGCCGACGAATCCGGGGGAGCAGACACAGCCGAAGGAGCCCTGCTGGTTCACGCACTCGGCGAACTCGGAGCAGTCGGCCTGGTCCCGCTCACACTCGTCGATGTCGACGCAGTCGATTCGCGTAGAGCTCACCGCCAATTCCTCAAAGCCTGATTTGAATACATATACATACAAGCTTAGTGCTTACACTTATAGTTGAGACATGATTAAGTGTCCCACTGCATTTTCAATCTTTTCTTACATAATTTTCAGAACTCCCGCCCAAATAGACATTAGAAGACATGTATTTAACTCTGTGCAAATGGAGCAGAAGTTAGTTCAACTGCGGAAAAGCCAATACTGGAACAAGCACAGTATGACAGCATCAAGACCATCAACTTCAACCGCCTCCACACATGTCAGGAGAAGGAGCTTAAACTAACAAGGGTCAGGTGCAAAAGTCGTGCCACTTTTGCAGTGACCAAAGTCATCAAGGTCCTCCAAAATATAAACAGACCCATATTAGTCTTGATGAAGTTGAGCCTGTCGTAACTTGACCAGATCCAAATTCGGTGCTACAGTCAACCGGACTCTTAATTTGGCCACCAATGAACATAATGGGGACAATCGGGTCCAACAATCTTTGGACAGGCTGACAGCCCAAGAAAATCCCCTTATTACATATCTATGAGCATTCACCTGGATTGCACAAGCATTTTGCCTCATTGTTTGCCTCGTCGGTGGTGCAATAGCTGTTAGGCCCGCAGGTGGTGGATCTGCAGGGGTCCTCGCTCTCCCCCAAGGGGACGACGTTGCCGGTGCTGGCGTAGCGAACGACCTGTGCAAAAGTACATCTCTGTCACTAAGCAGAAATACGGATGAACGTTCAAGGTTTGCCATCTCGCACCGAAGCATGGAAAGCTTTGCCAGCATTTGGCCAAAATGTAGGAACATTTCACATACAGAGTAAAGCATACTTGTCTTTGCACTAGGTCAGTGACATCATTTTTGGATTATTACTTCTTTTTCTTTCTTACCATGCAGAACAATGAATGTTGGATATTTACGAACGTTCTGAAACATTTGTTCTTGACTTTCCCCTGCTTATACACCTGCTCTTTCTCCTCGTAACTGATGTAGTTCTTGGACGACTTAAACCTCACGGTCCTGGCGACAGCGGCGTCGCCGCCGAGGTCGCAACCATCGTACTCGATCGTGTGTTCGACCTTGAAGCGGAACACGGAGTTCGTTCCAGAGGCCTGCAAGAGCAGAAGGTTGAGGGTTATTTTGTCGACATCAGCAGCAGCTGCAACAGTAGCCGCCTCACCATCAATTCTCTCTCAGACGTGGCCTTGATGAGTCCTGGCCTCACCCTGGTGAACTCCTCGCTGTACGGCTCCACGCTGAGCTCGGTGCCCATGGGTCCCACTGGCGGAAGAGTCCCTCGGATGTCACCGACAACCTTCAGGTAGTCGAAAGCGTCCAGACCCTGTAGGATGAGCTTGGAGCTGTAAATTCTTATTGTGTATAGCTGTTGTTGTATGAAACGACGAACTACTGAGCCATACGTGGACATCAACCAACTTAGTCAGAGGTGTTTATAACCATATCTCAACGACGCGTATTGTGGTACTACGTATATGTACCCGACTCGGACTTGACTGACCCCGACTGCTGCTAGATTCGTACTAGAACTATTGAAAATTCTCAGTCCCAGAGTGTTGAATCACAATACTTCCCTGTGGAGAGGGAAATATAGTGCAAGAATATTTCCCTCCAGACAGTAAATAAGCGGGGAAATATTCCGAAAATCGTGCGTTAACAACAAAAGCAAGGAACTTCTAAAACAAAAGGTCACTTATAAATGACGCCGATGACCTACAAAAATACTTTCTTAGCATAGCCCACGACCTGTACCTATGTCCAACTTTCTTGGAGTGTTTCGATAAAGTGTTAATTTAAAAGTATAAACCAAATCGATACCTTAAAGTCTAGCTTGACAGTGACCTCGTGCCCAGTGTCCGGGAACTTGATCCTGGCCGTGTAGTTGAAGTGACCCCCGGTGAGGGTGAATCCATTGGGCGCCTTTTCACCGAGCGGTCGCCCAAAGAGCCACGCGATTGGCGTCCCCACGCACGTCAGGCTCTGGATCGCCGTGCCGATCATGGGCGGGATTTTGGACAGGGCCGTGTAGGTCCGCCCGTCCTCGGTGACCACGTAGGAGTGGAGATCCTGCGATGATGTCAAGTAGACAGGGAGACAGTCAGGACGAGAGAGAAAGAGAGAGGAGTGTCTGCAGCCTCGTCTACCTGGTTGACGAAGGACACCGAGTTGACCTCTCCCGTGACGATCCCGTTGACCCTCTGTGGAGCTCCGTTCGGCAGACACATTTTGCCATCTCCGAACCATCCTGGTTGGCAGAGACAGCAAAATCCGCCTCCTCCACTCTTTTCTTGGCACTTCCCGTGAGTGTGGCACAAGGTGGAGCCGCCGTTGTCGCAAGAGTCCGCGGACCGGGGGTCGAATCCTGGCGAGACGACAAAAAAGTGAGGGCGATCCTTGAGGATCACGAAAAAGTTGGTTGGTTGCAAGACTCACTTGGTTGCAAGACTAGGTTAGGCTCCTTGATGTTGGCGGTCGGTCCGACGTCTCCCAACTTGAACACCCACACGCCAGCCTCGTTCATGTTAGACCACCTGAAGATGAACTTGGTCTCTGGCAACCTTGGCAAAACATTGCATCATCCTCACCTGTCGAGTCGCTTGATCTGATCTGATCCAGATCCCTTGATGGCAAAATATCTCCCATCTCCGGAGATGATTCCAGCCTGAGCTCTTGCGTCGGGCATGTTGCGGTTCTTCCCCTGGGCCTTGATCCACTCGATGCCGCCGTCGGGGTACAGCAGGATCGCGAACGACGACAGCGAGTCGCTGGCGATCACGATTTGGAAAGTGTTCACCTACCATGTCAGCAAAGGATATGATAATCACTGGATAAGAGAATCATTTTCTCAAAAACCAATGCAAAATAGAAGATTTAATACGCACGAGACTATATTCATAAATATCAAGCTCGACGGACGAAGGAATGATAAAGATTAGGAGAAAGTTGAAACTGTCGAGTCTCTGGCAACCCTATGAATCAAGTCTCTAGACACTCTGTGTCTTTTGCCAACCAGTGAGGTAACATTAGAAAGTATTTTTTTAAATAATAAATGGATTAACAATGCTTCAAAGGGAAGTTAAAGTATTGTGAGGCTCATCGCAGCCCTTGCATGCTGAAGACTGTTTTAGACGTCACGAGAAGGTTGCGGTTATTTGACATAATCTCCAGGAAACATTGGCAACTTTGTGCCCCAGTCTAACACCGTTTGACGCACAGTCAGGGTCAGAAGTTTGCTTACAGCTGATGCAAAACGTTTTCCTCGTCTGTGAGTGCAAAAAATGCTCGTTTGCGCCAAAAGTATGAGAGGACATTTGAAAGGTTCCGATGACATTTAGACGTACATAAAGTTAGTTTGTCCCCCAAGTTATTCGGCATTGACTGAGATCTCAAGTACTTGTAGGGATCATTTTTGGTAGTCGTCCCTTGATCCCTTTTCTGTGTGTTTGTAATATGTCACGTCTCAAAACTGCTGAGAAATGGCTGACAGTGCAAGTGCCCCTGGTCAAATGTAAATGTAGCATTATATAATTCAGCAATATAGCATTGTGGGTCGATTTTAAAGGCAGAACAGACTTTTATCCTGATTTGTAAGCCTTTCTCCTGGCCCTTGCTTTAGACCCATTTATGATCGTGGGTTGAGCTTGACCCACAAGACACTTTCGACCAAGTTGGCACCCATCTGGATCAGCTGTGTCCAGGAGAAAAAAAACCATTGGAGCGAAAGAAAACGCCGATTTTTGCAAATGCCTCTGACTAAAGTTGTTGCGTCAACATGGATGCAACGTGAGTGATGGCATTTTTCTGCATTTTTGTCACATGCGAGTGAAACTTGCATTGTGAGGCAAAAAAACCCACCCATTCAGAAATCCGGTCCCTCCCTCGATCCTTTACGGGGTGCTGAAAACGGAATGGGGATTTTCCGTACTTATACTTTACTTTAGTTTTGCTGAGCAACATTGAGACACAAAGAGCATCCTAGAAAAACTCATTTCTCGATACGTTGGCTTTGCTGCGACGCTGGACCAGTAGTTGACCAGCTCGAACTGGGACAAGGTGGTGGAGGAGGTCACAAATGTCCTGATGGATGTCATGAATCTTGAACTATAGAGTTTGTTTGCACATGCGTTATACTCACACCACATCCACGAAGCCTCACACAACATCGTGCGTGGTCACTGCAATATTTGACGTCGTTCTAAGGCTTTAAGAGCCCCTTAAAGGGTTGCGTCCCGTTCGGGTTTTTTTGTCACATTCCTTTATGTCGATATTAAAAAAAATAGTGGTACAATCCTGATCTGTAAACAAAACTGTAGATTTTTATGTGATGCTAAATATTTCTTAACCTTGCAAAATTAAAATAGAATCAAACAAAACATTGATCGCTACTTTAGTAGTGTAGCGATGTTCGAGATTGACTCTTTAAACGGCGTTTTGCTGCGCGTTTGGCCGATCAGGGCTCTTTTTTGGGGGTGGTCAAGGAGAACAGGGGTGGCTGGGTGAAAAAATACTAGTCAAATTCACTTTCGTAACATTTGACGACGTGGTCAAAACATTGTTGTGAGTGAAACACAGTGAACGCCACTTATTACCGAATATCATGACCGGAATAAAGTAGTCTCCGGTTAGAGTCATCACCTCGAGACCCAAGATTTTGACGAATGCGATCGATACATTCTTACAACATAAGCGACCCCAGACAAGTGGTACTTGCTACCATGGTGCTGTAATTGCATGCCTTCAATCATCTATTTTTGGCTGCATTCCTCTCTCAGTGCATACACTAGAACGCAAGCAACGTCGTACCTTTATATAACGAGTTTCTCACAAGTCACTGTCCTCAAAATTGAAATTTTCCACAAAAATCCCACTGTTTGTGGGCAATTTAGCAGGTAACTAGCTGTCCACAAGCGGAGTTTGGTGACTTCAGCCGACAAAAAATTCCTCCACTTTATAAAGTAAGAAATTGGGACCGAGAAGAGTGATGACTGTAACCGGATTGTGACTGTCACCGATCTTACTAGAACCGGAGATAACTGTATGCGTACAACCGAAATGTCCACTTTGACCCAAGAGCGACGTTTAGACAAACAAAAGACCTTAATTTTTCATCCAACTTCTCCATGGACAACTCGCATTAGGCTACAGCAGTTAAGACCTGGGAATTCTGGCACAATTTCGATCCGTCGAAGTAGTGACTCCATGGATAACTTTGACTTCCTCATGCGTCTGTGGGGAAGCAATGACTTTAAGGAATATAAATTGGCGTAGCAGTCTACGGTATGACCTATGCAGTAAATGCAACATTCGACCTCGATTTCGGCCTCAAAGCAGCCTCGTAACGCAACTTTGTATAGCCTATGTCCTTCTATGTCCTCCTGCAGGCCGAAAATGAGCCAGATCGGTGAAGAACTGAGAGTGCCAGAGTACATACATACATACATACTAGGTCGAAAATTGTAATTCCCCATGGGTGCCCAAAATTTGTCATCACCTCCCATTTGAAGACTTTGTCGTCAAATGAAAGTAAAAAAAAGGAGTTTATGCTATGCCCAAATGCATTTAAAGTTGCATAATACTATAAAATAAGGTAAAATTTCTTTTCCTCGGGACTTGCTGTAAAATATTTTTTGACCAACTGGAGCAAGTGAGCATTTTGGTCAGTGATTTTCACCCAGTTTGGCAGCTTCTGACAGCCACCAGAGCTGAAATTGACTTCCACAGCAAATTTACTACAGTAGCTCAGTACATAAACTTCAAATCAAGCTGGGCATAGATAAACCCATTTTTTTTTCCAAAGTATTTGACTACGTCTTCATCTTTTGAGCCCATGTAACAAACCCCAGACGGAATCAGCGATTTTCCAAAGTTGACCCCTTTTCGACCTAGCCTAATGCATACACACATGCATACCCGAACAGCTTTAGATATATAGATAAAGTGACTTGAACAGACCTGATGTACTGGACATTTGGGTGCAGAAGTCTCATAACTGTGACGAAATATTACGACGTGACCGAGGAGAAACATACTATTTTTATGTCATTCTCATGTTACTTCTTTGGCGCATTTGATGCCAGTTTTGTGTTAGATTTATTAACTCTGCAAAGCTACTCTGTGTGGGCTCAGAATAAAAGAAATCTACTTGAACTTCGTAAGAGAGCCTATGTTTGTTATGACTGACTGGGTTAGACTTTGCATCTGTGGTCATCGTTCTGGCAGCTGTGCCCATGAAGCCGGCGAGAGAGAGAAAGGCCTTGAGGCCCACCAATTGGCCGCCAGAGGGGCCCTTGACATTGTACCTCAATGTCAAGCCTCGTCACACGAGGCTCAGGGTGTCTCTATCCTGGCAGCTCACCTTGTCATCCCGTTCTTCGTAGTAGCCCACATTGTCCCAGGTGGCTATGAAGATCTCCTGCGGGAGGAAGTTGATCGATCCGAAGGCTGCCCGGACCTTTTCAGCTGCCCGATCAAGCAACAGGGTGTCACTCGAAAGAGTAAGAGAACAGTTCTTTTTCTTCTTCCTTTCATTCTACAGTGGTGGCAAAGTTAAGGGTTCCCATGGACTTCAGTGCGGAACATGGACCTGGTCAAGTTCGAACATGCTAAACCTCAACGAGATCAAGATGGGGCTGTCTAGACTGTGGGAGATCTGGATGACGTTGATCACGAAGACGGCAGTTGCTTATCTCCTAGCCTATGTTAGATTCAGCTGCTTCCTCTAACGTGGCATGGAGGTGGATGAAGTTGAAGATCTTGAAGCTGTCACACTTGTTCGGACACTGGCTTTTCCGCAAGTTCAAGGGGTTAAATCCATGCAGTCTAATGTCGCTTTGGGCGGGAATTTTGAGAATCACGTAGGAAAATGTTAAGAAAATCGATCGAAACCCTGATTTTGCCACCACCACTGCATGCACTGCGATGCCAACTGATACGAGATCAGCCTTGCTTACTTGGTGCTCCTGTACCAGACCGTGCCAGACACCCTGCAGTCGACGTCCGAATAGAGTGCTGCTATGAGCGGGTAATCCAGCGGGAATTGCACGTTGAAGAAGCTCGGGATCTCCGTCAGGAAGGACAACAGGCCGTTCTCGTTCACCTTGACAATGGTCAGATTACAGTTAATACTACCATGAGTTGAAGCGATAGACACTTTATAGTCCTTTGATTTACTAATATTTATGTATTGGTACACGATATGTAGCTCCTGCACCGAGGAACTCGTCGTTGGGGACTTGCCTCATACTGGGACAAAACCATTTTGCTGCTTGCATTGTGTCCTTTTCCACTAAGTTACTATTTTTAAAAATACAAAACAAACTAAAAGTGTCAAAAGAGGGTCAAGTCTGCAGGTCAACACGGCCGGCCCGCTGCTGAGGTCAAGAGTGTGACGCATCTGATAAACGAATCCTTCGGCGAATTCTACTCCATGGTATAAGTATAAAATTAAAGATGAAGCTTGAATGGAGGGGTGAAATTACCCAGCTCATTTTTGTCTCTCTCAAGCGAGCTCTCGTGGACTTTGTCACAGATATTTATTAACATGCCTAAATTAAAGAGAGAGAACGAGAGAGGCCTTACACATGCACACACACGCGCCCACACGCACGCACACGCACGCACAGCACCGACGGACTGAACAGTACAGTAGAGTCCTGTTAAGCTAAGGTCGCACAAGAGCGATAGTTGCGACAAACCTTACCAAAGGTTACAGATTTAAAAAATAGATAAAAAGATTACTAAGATTGATTAGGAAGGGGTAAGAGGGCGAGACATTTTAGAAGTAAATCATTCCTTTATGGAGAATATCGACCATACATTGAGTACTGTTTATATGGCGCACAATGTGACTTTCTATCATATGTGACTCATCATGGACGACGAAAGTGACCCGGATGCTGTCAACACTGCGCCGACCCACCCACCCCGACTAGACCTGACCGACCCGAAGCAACTGTGCACTCACGTAGATTGATCCATACTTCTTGTTGAAGAATTGGACGTCGACACCCAGCTTAACCTCCCTGCTGCTGATGTCCTCGGCGTCGGGCGGAAGCCTCTGGTCGCCGGCCGGGGTGCCGAAGGGGAAGAGGTCGCTGCGACTCACGCCGAGAGATCCGGGCAACAACAACGTCAACAATAACAACAACAACAACAACGACACTCGCAACAACACCGCGAACATTGCTCGCCCGCTCATGTCTTCAGCAACAACAACACTTCTCTCTTCACATGGCACTGAAGGATCGAAGATGTTCTCGATTAAAAAACTCGTTCACTGCAGCAGCAGCAGCCGTCCTTGTACGTATAAACGATCCCAAGCCTTAAAATACTACAAATCTTGTGCATGAACAAGTTGGAGTCGTCCTAAGAAGCTTTTTCTGGCTACTGGTGCAGATTTCTGCAAGAAGCGTCCTCACTCTGCGAAATCACAGCTGCAGCTGCTCTCCATCTATCTGTCTGTCAATGTATCTATCCATCCATCCATTGATCGTTCTTTCCCTCATTCTTTTCTTAGCACTGATAGCGCAAATCTTGACCATTTCTACACAGTCCTGGTCTTCTTCTGCTGCTCCTTTGTTATCGTAGATTTCAACCTTCAACTTTTGCTCCATTTTCCTGACAAGGTTGTGCGAGTCAGAGTCTTTTCTAAGCTGCACGTGGTCATTTTGGGAAGAAAAACTCTTTTCCTTGAGTATTTGACACAAACAAAACTTGAACGTGATCAGAACTAGAACGACAAGACCAAAAATGTGGCTTCGCACATGCCAACGGTGACGTTCAAGTGGTCATTATACAGAGCGGAAAAATACGTCATTCACCAAAGAACTGATACCGTATGAACCAAAAGATAGCGTCTCTTTCAGAGTGGCCGATGGACTCTTTTGTCGGTGGCGTTCTGCACGGCACAGGCTGCGTTTCGAGAGAGGCCGGATTTGTAGGTAAATCACGTATATTTCACACTGTGGTCATCAATGAGTAGGTACAGTCGAGTCTCAAACTAGCCAAATCTTGAATAAATATTTCCAACTTGAATACGGATTTTTCAATGGGTCTAGGGAGACTTTTACCAAGCAGAGAGGGACTTTGTCACAAAAAAGCAGTGGATAAAGTAAAAAAAGTCAGTAAAAGAACAGTGTTAGTGGTTGTGCTTTAAAATGAACATAGTGGCGTCTTATCCAAAATTGCTGAATTTTTTTCCTTTTTTTTCCAAATTGTTACGTTGAGAGTCTCTATTCCGCGTTAAAGCATACTCGGTAACTAAACAAGTCAACTGTGCTGTTCTATAACTATATCTATAACTAACTATAGCTATAATAGAATGATCTCGCCATCCGGCTGACTACTTGCCAGTGCAACGTAGACCCTCCTGCTGCACTTGGTGGTGATTCATTGCTACGAGTGTGATTCTGCTCATCAGAGTGATGAGGTCGACGAGGGAGACCCCGAGCAGCAGCCCTGTGTACCCGCCCACATCGGCTACCATGTGGAGCAGGGTGTAGTCCAGCACTCGCTTCTTCACCCTGGTCGTCGACTTAAGGCGCAGATTGAGGACCCCCGTGTTATCCGTCTCTTCCTGCAGGGACTTGTTGAACGGCAGGCCCGTGAACACCTCGATGGCGCTGCATGGACGCGCGCAGAGGCTCTTTTGTTCGGTGTTCAACAGCGAATTGGACAGGGTGATGGCCTCCTTGCGCTTGTCCTGGCCGCAAATCGGGCTCTCGGGCACACTGGGCAGGTAGGGAATGGTGCAGCCGAACTTCGCTAGCAGCCCCTGGTTAACTCTCCCGGTGAGGCAGTGATCAAAGTCAAAGTCCATGGAGGCTCTGCAGGGGAGCTCCGCGTCGTCCTCAATGGTATTGGTGTCGATGTTGTAGCTGACGTGAATTTCGAGACTCCTTCCAAGTTGAAGAGGGACCTACGGAAACAAACGTAGCGTGTAAACGCATCATGTTGAGTAAACTCGGAGTTTCTGGGAGTCCTTGAGTCTGAGGAGTCTTTGTAGTCTTGAAAGGCTGCCTCAACGACCTGAAGTCTGGACTGACAAACCTTGGTGTTGGAAGAAAAGTCGTAGAACTGTCCGGGATGGTGCAAGAAGACGTACGCGTTCATCCGAGACTTGAACTCCAGAGAGGCGATCTTCAGGCTGGCCAGGGTCTTCTTGATCTCCATTGAGAAGCACTTGCCGAGCAGGCTGTTTGACTTGGTCTTCCACTCAGAGGATTGCCACGTCGAGTTGCCCCCCAGAGGAATTGAGTGCTGTATGAATCTGTCGGCCGAGGTCGTCACCACGACACTCTCGAGGATCTCGTCCACCTTGTACGTGACCATGTCGAACAAGTCTCTGTCCGCAGGCGCTCCAGGAGAAGTGGTGTAATCTCCACGGTTGTACAAGTGTCTCGAGCTTCCATACTTTCTGTCATCATAGGAATGGACAGGTTAGTTGCTCTCACCGAACCGCTCACAGTCGCCGGTCCAGACCTTAAGAGGTCGTCCTTGTACGCACGCGAGAAGTGCGGGCACACCGAGAAGGACACGAACGTGGCCTCTGCCGTCGGCTTCACCGCCAACACGGTCCTGGTCAGTCTCGAGAGGTACTTGGCCATCCCCACCTGAAAGAACACGGTCGCCAAGATGCCAGCCAAGTGCACGCCGCAAGCAGGCAGACATTACCGTCATCTGCCACATGACGACACCCGCGCACGCGGCGATGACGGCGACCCTGAAGGCCAGGAAGATCTTCTCCCAAGGTAGCGTTGCCTTTTTCTTGTCCAACGTTTCTTTGATCGACGCCGACTCTTCGTCAGTCGCATCAGAGCTCATTATTCAGTGCCAACAATATATTAATACAATATATACCGGGGTGGGTGGGTATGGTACGACGTACTGGTACTCAGTACTGGACTCTGAAGGCTATGGCTTCAAACTTTAGAGGTCTACACGTAATAATGACTAGCTATATTGGGTAATCAAGTTGTTGGCTACTTAAACTTTAGCAGAGCACACGTCTTGGTAGACGCTTATGCATCTTCAAGTTGAAGCTGTTGTCACGTTTGGACCTTTTCCAGTGCAGCTGACCGGGACTGAATGGCACAAGTCACGTCCATTCAGACCTTCATCAGGCGTCCTTGCTCACATGACGAGAAGACTCGCTTTCTAAAGGGAAGTACAGTAGACCCTCTTTATACAGTAGTTGACCTCGTGAACACTTTTGTGCAAAGCGCTTTTTCCTACCCAAGTCACTCTTAATGATAGCAAACTACCCAAAGTGGCCACTCGATTTAGCCCATTCCTAGCAGCCCAGCTAGTGCTAATTACAAGGGATGCGAAACATCGGCAAAAGCGCCATCTAGCGACGACTTTCGTTCAAAAATGAAGCTTACAACAGAGAGCTGTTCTTTTGCTAGAAAAACGAATTCTCTCCTCAGCTGGAGGAAATTCAAAAAAAAATAGCGCTGGCATCACAATAAAGGTGGTCTTTTTTATATTTCTTGACATCTCTACTCACGAAACCTCCCTAACGAAAAAAACCCGGTTTTCCTTAGTGGGTCTGCTATATCGAGAGTCTACTGCATTATCACAAGTTATGATCAATATACGCCTATGTATGCAAGGGAGGACCTTCGACAACAATACAACTTCAACCAACAGAGCACTGGCATGTGTATGAATATTGGACATTGCTTGAAGAATAAGTACAGGGATTATTGTTGTTGGATGGACAGGTACGTCGTACCTCATTCAATAGGGATTTGTTGTCGTGTCCGCATGCTTGATGGAGTAGCGATAGCCATCTAGGACGTATCGTATTCACAGTTGGGCTCTGCTTCGGGCTGCAGCGCCACCTGGCGTCCAAAACAACAGCTGGAACAAGACAGGCTTCAGCAACAAGACAGTGTCAGCATGGGCTGACACTGGCGACCACGAGTTTGTGCCAAGAGTTGTCCCTGGCCACCAGTACAGAAGAAGCGATGAAGTAGACATGGCCAACACTGGTCGGAAGTCTAACAGCACCAAGAACACAGGACGAGATTACAGTACTGTAACGTATATTTGGTTACCTAGTCTCTGGTATCTTTAATTCACTTTTAGACTGGGGTGCAAAGTTGGGAATGTTTCCACTAGGGCTGTCATGAATATTTATTCATATTCAAAGTATTCGTATAAAATCCACTTTTTGGAAATATTCAATGTACTCAAATGTTTTTCCTTGGATTTTGACTGTTTTAATAAAAGCAATATTATTCATAGGTAGGAACAAAGGGTCATCAACAGTAGTATCAAGTTCTGCTACATATATGTACTGAGAGGGAATTGTTTGATGGATTCTGGATTCTTTTTCCTATGGATACATAATGTCTTTTAGATAGTTGCACTTTTTCAGGACTAAATATTCAAAGAAAATTTTTTGAATATTTTTGTAGTTTTCATATTTTCTCAATACTCTTTGCTGACAACAGCCCTAGTTTCCACGAGACTTTGTCTGAGACACAGTTCCCATCACGTGTTTATGCCTCCGGAACGCAACTCCCTGGTGATGTCAAGTGTTACCAGAGAACAAACCTTTTTTTTTCCAGAAAACGGTGGCTGAGGAACGAACGAACAGGTACTGCCATCTTGTACACACTATCCTAATAGAATTGGCCCGTTGATAGAGACATGGAAGCAAGACTCAATCGGTTGAGACTGACTGATGGCAACTCCTGTGGAGGCAGATGTGCATGCCTTGCCAAATCAGCCCTATTTTCATGACACAAGCCTCTCCTGAATCTACTACGTTTGTGTCCCAGACATGGTTGCCATGCTCTAAAAATGTCACAGACTCCGTTTCGTAGCAACATTCGCAACTTTGTTACTGCCACCATTTGTCCTAGGACAAGAAGACACTGTCTCTAGTCATTCATCGCACTGCTCTGATCCGCCTGATGACCCTGTCAATGACCCAGGTGAGGTTTACAAGGGAAATGCCCAATAAAAGTCCACTATATCCGCCAATCTCCGCCACCATGGAGATCCAAGTGTAGTCTAGTACGGTCTTGTTGACCTTGGTGGTAGACTTGAAGTAGATCTTCATGTAGGAGAAGCCCTTAATGACCCCGTAGAATGGCAATCCAGTGAGCACCTCGATGTTCGTGCAGGGTCGTTCGCATAGCTCGTCTTGGCCGTTGGAAGCCAAGAACTTGTACTTCTCGACTGCATTCTTGGCAAGGGCCTCGTCCTTTGTGGCGTTGCATATGGGATACTCCGGAGGACCAGGGATGTACGGGATCGTGCAACCATACTTGCCGACAAGGCGCGTGGGAATCTTGTCCAAGAGGCAGTCGTCGAAGTGGAAATCCATGGCACTGTGGCAAGGCAACTCGGACTTGTCCCCCAGGCTGTTGATGGTCAGTTCAAAAGTCACGTCTATGAAGATCATCTTTCCAACTTCCCCAAGGATCTGGATATGAATGGGGAGGTCAGACCTTTTGACTTAGCAAAAAAAATAATAATCACATGCGGCGGAAGAAACTGGCAAAAATTTCACCCCAAGGGTAGATGTAGGGGTTGAATTTCTGCTCCAAGTTAGGGATGGGGCTAGCCGAGGTTAAGGATGGTGTTTGAGATGGGGTCGAAAAGGAGGAGGCCTTTTGCTGTACTAAATCTGCGAACCAGGTAGACAGTGAAACTGGTCTTTGGGCCCCGGAGCTTGACCCGGGGGGTTACAGGACAGTGGTAAGGATAGTGGAAAGGTTAGCTTAGATTTTGTCTCCTTTCCTTTGTCTTTGAGTTGATGTCCAGGTATTGTCCAGGATGGTGGAGAAAAACATAAGCGTTGACCCAGGTCTCGAAGACGATCTGGGTGATGCCGAGACGAGTGACATGTGTGGCCAGACCCAGGGAGAAGCATCTCCCGTACTTGGTGTGGAACTTGGTCGTCCACTTGCTGTTCGGGCCGTTGGTCTCCTCCAGAGTGATGTTCACGTCCGGATGTGTCTCGCTCGAGGTCTGCAGGCGCACGTCCTTGACCACCTCCCGGAGGTTGAACGTGACCTCTTCGTAGATGTTCCTGGCGGTCTTGGACGCTGGAGCCTTGGGAGTGGCGTAGTTCCCGTCCGCGTAGGCGGCGCTGTCGCTGCCGTAACTCCTGACGACGAGGAAGGAGATGTGTGTGGGCGTGCGAGACAGAGTGAGTGAGTGAGAGAGAAGAATCACAAGTACTATAGAGTAATGATGTGTGCTAACTTGAGCAAGTCGTCCTTGTAAGATGATCCAAATGCTGGACAAACAGTCATGGTAAGAAAGGTGGACTCTCCAGAAGGTTTCACCGAGAGAATGGCTGACGTGTCTGCCCTCAGATACCTGACCAGACCTTCCTGTATAAGAAGTTCACCTCGATATCAGATTTGAAGTAAACACGTCATTTATTACATTAAATAACACTGTATGTTCTACCTAAAATGTATTATGGTGACGGTAACAGGAGAGGAGACGCTATGTTCTTTACCACCTCAGATGCAAAAGAAAAGGACTTTTATGGTACATATGCAAGTTGCAAGATTAAAGTCAGGTCATCAACCTAACAATCATACTTTTGGAGAGCTCTCGAGGCCAAATTTTAAGGTACTTCACCTAATATTTTATGTACATGATATAAGCTGTATTGAATGTGAACTCCTCTCATGCACTTAACAGATCATTCAAGGTCAGGGGGATGCGGATGAGGTTATTTTTCGTGCTGGGTTGGACCTGGAAGACCCATTTGCTCAACAATTTCTGGCCACCTTGACAAAGCAAAGGCTGAGGATCAGTTTCCCATCCCCAAGTCAAGGTCGTCTGACAAAGTCCAGGAAAGTTGACGAGGAATTTCAAGCTCAGATTTGGTAAGAGTCTGAATGCGGTCGTCAAGGTCCATGGCCTTGGAGATTATCGAGGTTTGCCAGACAAACCAAGGCCTAAAGCAAAGGCCACAAATCGCAACTTGTTTGCCCCAACACGAGTGCGAAAATAGCATCTCTCCTTCTTACGCTCACCTGAGCAGTCCACACGAGTACTCCTAAACACACGATGACAATGATCACCTTGAGGACCAAGGTGGCGGTCTCGATGTTGCAGTACTTGTGTCTCTTGGCCACGCCAGACTTTATCAACTGAAAAATGTGACCGTTGCTCTTTCAATCCCAGGGCCACAGGAAGGTTTTCCCTGAGATTTTGCGTGCAATGCATCTTACTCGACTTGAATCGACTGGACTCCAAGGTAATGGAATATGAGAAAAGGCGGACTACGAGTGCATAAGTGGAGAAGGGTCGACTGCTGGTGAGACAGGTTAGGTTAGGATGCGTTGGATAAGCTTATGTTAGGCATATCAATAGCAATCCTGAAGGCTTTTTACAGGGCGCTCAAACCTTCACCCTCTTAAGGCGCGATTTTCAGAACAAAATCCCTGGTTCTTTATTTTACTCTCTGGATGGACATATTTTAGCACTATATGTACCACTCAGAGGGGCATTTTGTCTCCCTTGGTGTGGAATCTGGTGTTCGATGACCTGTTAGACAGATTCAATTCTGGGCCAGCCCACATCAAGGGGTTTGCCGATGATGCAGCTATCATACTTAGAGGCCCTGATATACACACCCTCATTGAATGGGGGCAAGAGACCATTTCCCAGGTCCTGGACTTTGGGCATGAAAATGGCCTTGAGTTTGGGGCTGACAAGACAGAAGTAGTTGTCTTTACTTATAAGAGACTCAAAACATCAGGTCTTTGTTAGCCATGCTTATGCATGGCTAACAAAGACCTTATCTACTCTGACACTGTGAAGTACCTAGATGTCTTGCTTGATAGTAAATTAACCTTTGGTCCACACATCAGAGAAAAAGTGAAAAAGGGCAACTAGACTCCTATATCGCTTTAAGACTTCAGTGGGACAGCTGTGGGGCCCCAACCCGTATCTTATGAGAGGGGTTCTCACAGGTATAGTCCTGACCAAAATTACATATGGGGCTATAATCTGGGCAAACAAGGCCTCAAACTATAAAAGACATTTTGATAGAGTGCAAAGGCTAGATCTGCTGGCCATGGCCCACATATGTTGTCCCACTTCCACTGCTGGCTTGGAGGCAATCTTGGGCATCACGCAGCTTGACCTGCACACTCAGTGTGTGGCAGTTCAGGTGGCATGCAGGATCCGGGTCAAAACTGGGACAAGTGGGATGGCATTGGGCGTGGTCACCTTTGGGGACACCTTTTCCAGAGCAATAGCTCCTGGAACAGGTGGACCTAAATGACCGTGCAAATTTTCAACAAGAGGGCTATCAAAGACCTCTTCCACAACAGATAGAGGGAATGCTGGAAGCATCTTACCACCTGCGTCAAACAAAATACTGGATAGATGACCCTGGCAGCATAGGCAATGCCACAGCTTGCCTGGATTGTCTTGCTCTCAGTACTGTATTACAGGCCCTTACCAGTCACAACTACCTAAACTATCATCACTATATAGTGGGTAAATTTTCTGAACAGATCTGTTGGTTCAAGGAAGAATGCAAAGAGTTTATACACCTCATGTGTGAGTGCCCAGCACTTGCCATGGAATGCCTCGGCTCCGTATGAGGCCACCAGCTTAGTAGGAATCCTCCAGACCTCTATGGTCTTGTCAGGCTCATGAAAGTGAATTGCATTGGCAAGGCCTTGGAAAGGAGGGCAGAGTAAGTTAAGCACACTGGTGGACTTGCCATGCCAGGCATCTTAGTCTACTAAGCACTTAGATGTTTGCCACTAAATCGGGGCAGGAAAAGACCCAATCCAGGTTTACTCCTTCCTTCTGCTTGGGCATCAATCCTCAGCAGAAACTCCATTAACAAACACAAACAAACTATACGTACCTGTGGAGTCTCAGCCGTTTCTGCATTTTCCAAATTTGCTTTTCATGAAATTTGTCTTGAAACTGAGAAATATTCTGAGAGGTGATTGTATACTGCAATACAGTAGAGCCTGCATACATCGGCCACGGTTACATCGGCAACCCGATTTTTACGGCAAAAATCCCTAGAACCAAATCAGAATGATGTTGTATGAAGAAATAAAGGCCTGTATATATTGGCCTCTCTCCTGCCTACATCAGCATATTAGCTTGCCTCCTGCACAACATGATAGAACCAAAAAGTAATAAACTGGTCTCTAAACAACAAACTTGATTGGAAGAAAGTTGTCGTAATTTGTGATCACTACTGTCATGGATTTTGAGGATCTCCCCCAACCTGGTGAGCCTGAGTTGGCATCAGTCACGAGACCAGG
>JAAUXU010012165.1_pt1 | contig 17946 bp, 17 predicted proteins | sample 7278151 | NCBI WGS metagenome assembly JAAUXU01 (sample SAMN14350113, study PRJNA611818) | marine sediment metagenome | isolation source: surface marine sediment (1.8m) | place: French Polynesia: Moorea | collected 2018-08 | reverse complement strand
CATATGAGGTGATGTCATACTTGTGAAATTCCTTACCGAGAGGACTGGTACTCGTACTCCCTCTTACAGCATGGACAAATGACATTATTTTACTTACGGGTATTGAGGCTGTCGCCGAAGTTGTCGTAGGTGTTTCGATAAGCATGGTCAGCGCCCCCAGACTTGTACCCGCCTCCATACATGCTACTGCCCCCGCTGCTGCCATAAGAGTTACTGCCGCCATAGCCGGAGCCACCGTATGTGTTGCTTCGGTCATAGCTGCTACCGCTGTAAGTGTTGCTGTCATCATAGCCTCTGTAGCTATTGCTGTCATAGCCGTTGCCGCTGTAGGAGTTGTCGCCATAGCGGTTGGCACCTCCCCCACCTCCTCCGGGGTAGAAGCCGTAAGGAGTTTCCGTTTGATAGTGCTGTTGTCCTGATCCGTATGCAACCTGACCAAATGTGTAAGAGTTGTCTTTGCCCGAAGAGTCGTCGTAGCTGTTGCCGCCGTACGTCCGACCGTGGTCACGTGTGTTATGCGACTTGTACGGGTCCTGGCCGTGAGAGGACATCTTGCCTAAAAGTCAGGAAGGGACCAGATGACACGAGCTGTTAGTACTTTTGGAACGAAGATTAACAATTCTTGCACTTGGCCGATGTCAATTTTTCCGAAATAGCCAAAACGTGAATCAGCCTAACGTAACTCAGTGCTGTCTACACGGTAGAAGTGACTACGCATATGAACAACGTATACGCTTTGTTTATTGTTGTCACATTAAGCAAAGACGCGCAAACAATTGAAAAAGCAGCTTTTTTTCCCAGTGCTCCAACCACTCGCTACTGGATACGTAATGAGTGCTACGCTTTTTGTCGTGCTCGTTCCCTTGTGTACACGAACAACTGAAAGTGCCATTCCAAGGTCCTTACGAATACTGCACATTGTACCCAAGTCGCTTAAGGATTTTCTGCGCAACACACTGTTCTCGTAGTAATGAATTCATTTTTTACACTAAGGATTAGAATGTCACGGCTCTTCACAATATCAGATCACATCCATTTCCACGATGCCTCATTCAAAAAGCTGGGCTGAATGGAACAACATTGAACGGCTGAATGATAACAAAATTGAAAGTTTTACTACGGTGTCATGTTGACAATGCATCAGCTAAAGTGTCTCTCCTATAATCGAAATCATCAGCTTGGGATTGGCTAGGCTGCTAGGATACCCAAAGTATTATCTTCTAGCAGCCACTGCCGAAATCCCATTGTTGTGGAGAGATTTCTTCTGAAAATGTCACAAAATCCCTGATTCATTCACTAGTGCCTATGAATTGCTCATGAACATGAATATCGGTGCACCGGACTGTTGCAGACATCTGTGACAAGAGATCAGGGCTAAACACCCAGGGATTTGGAGGGATCATGGCAAAGAGGAGAAGTAAGGTGACAAAGCTTAATGGTTGAAGATTTAGGGCTGACGAAGTTACCTGCCTATTCATATCAATCTCAACATGTAATGATTAAGAAGGCACGGGGGAACTATTGTCAGAATTCCGACTAGGCTAAGGCATCCTGGCCTTACGGGCTGAACCAGCGAAAGTTACAGCTGATTGATTAGAAAATTTTACAACTACTCTAAATGCGATAAAAAAGCAAAAACTCTGTTCTGTAGCTCCACAGTCGCCATGGCAAAAAAGATGAAGCTCTTGAGAGATTCCAGCAGCTAAGAATGAATTCCTGCTCACGCTTGCCCATCGAACAAAAAAGCTAAAGAAAAAGGCTTGTGTCATCGACTCACAAGTCGCCGAGAAATAGGCTTTTTATTCGTGGAAAAGTGCTTTTGGCTGTCTCCGCTACATGCAAACCACTCAGGCTCCCTAGCTGATGTGGTGTCCCTGCGGAATCTCTCTGCGTGAGCGCGTGTTGTGTTTCTACGAGTACGCAGTATTCCTTTCCCTTTCAGCTTGCACGACAGCTAAACGCACTCGTAGTGGAACGTGGAGAACGAGTGCAAGGCATAGCTATACATTACACGTACGCTTGTGTGGCATGTACATATTGTGACAACGTGCTGAGGGCCCGCTGCTGATGACAAACTATGGATTGGGGTCTCACCGATCAGCAAGCACGACCAATTACTTAGTGAGGGGGAGTTTTTGCTGACAGAGGAAGTTCGCAAAAACTCCATTCTGCGCTACTTAAATCACGCATTATGCAAGGGTACTGCTAAATTTGCATGTGCTGGATCGCACATTCATTCAAGCAGAGGCCCTAAATTTTCTCTAATGCCAAGGCCGACTCAAATACCCCCTCGGACGCAAGCGCCCTTCGAGCGGGACATATTATTTTTGCCACGTCTATTAAAATGGACTTGATGCTCCGGAGACACTCGAGTCCGCCAAGTGGATTCTCCGTACATCGCACAGCACGACTTATGGTGGGCCCAGGAAGAAAACAGTTTGATGATGATGATCAAGGCCCTGGTTAGGCCCAGGGGATTACATTTTCTACCTCCGCTTAACTGGGATGAAGAGAAAGTTGGTCGTCCCCGTTCAGTACAAGGATAGGTGAGGCGTCCCCTTTCTGCTGGAGGCGAGAGCAAAGAAGCAGAAAAAGTTTCTTTTATCTTCTTTCTCTGTCTCCCAATGAACGCGTTCGCGCGCATGTGCGTGTGTGTGCGTGTGTGCGTGTGTGTGTGGGTGCGTGTGTTTTGCAACACGCGCTCATAGCACGTGCACAGATCGAGACTGATGGCATGACAGCCGGGGTGCGAGCTTTGTGAAAAATGTGCCATCATCTCTCTTTTGTCAAAAGTTGCCACGCGACACGCACACAATGGCCCCCGTGGAGTCCCTCTGCTGGTGCTGCTTTGCTCCCTAGGCCAAGTGATGTCAGTAGTAGCCGACTCCGAAGTGCTGCATCCACGGGCACGGGACTGATGAAGAGCGTGCGCTGGTCTTCACTGCTCCGCACGTCATTGTTACAGACTGGTTCCAAAGTCTTGTGGGCCACTTGTTTCGCTTATTGCCCATCACTCATGGGTTAGGTCACCTCGGGTAATTAGTGGAGAGCTCTTAAGTTTGAGCATTCCGAGGTGGCAGGCGTGTCATGTTGCCTTGAGGCAGTAGTCCACGTGCAGCGCGTTTAGCATACTAAAATGTAAATTAGCAGCTCAAGCTCTTATTAAGTTTCTTGCCAAAGTTTTCCTTGCCTCTCAAGTTGAAGCTGCCAGCGAACTTATCCCGTCGTCAATTCATCATCATAAGGCCGTCTTAGCATGGAGAAACAGCAGATTCCTTTCTTGGCAAAGAAATAAAAGAACTTTTCCGAGAAAAAGTTTAGAATTGCTGCCAGACAGAAAAGAAGTAGAACATGCCCAAAGAGCCTTCGAGAAAAAAAACATAACTTTTTTCCTCTAGAAGGCCGATTTTTCTCTCACATGCACAAACTTTTGCGGTCAAAGAAATGACCACTCGGAGGGAGGGAATATAAAGTTTATGCTTCTCCTCTTTAGTGTACCTCAGGATTGGAAAAGAGCCGTCTAATCCCAGGGATTCCACGGCGTTGTTCATGCTGAAAGGAAGTTTTGTTCACATCTTGGTCTGGGATTTTATGGCAAAGTGGCTGTATCACATCTACTGGAGCATAGAATGGCATACGCTGACACGCTGTCCCGGCCCGGACAGAGCGGGGCAGAGCAAAGCAACGTTATTGCTCCTTCTTCTTTGGGCTCGGTGGATTCCGGATAAAAGTACAAGGAGCTGAGGCCCACTATATGTAGTGCAGTATAGGATTAAGATAGGGCTTTTTTTACGTAGTTTAGCTAAATCTGCACAATTCCCTTTCATGGGAGAAAGGCAGGGGGAGCGTATTTCACTTCTGCCCTTTCAGTTTTAACGACCCTATCCAAAAAAAACGGAGAAAAGGCTCTTCTTCCTCTTTCCTTGACTCTTCTCTTTATTGCTTTTTCTCGTCTTTCGCCTTCAGACTAGTGTTAGAGTCTCAAAATTCGTCGGAAATGGATTCAGTCTCTCAAAACGCGAAATCCGTCGCTATAATCCCTCCCTTTTTTTCCCCCCTTTACTTTTTCTTCCTCCGAGATTAAGTCCCTTGATCTTCAACGTGACCTCGCCTGGAAAAGGTCGATAGACGACCCAGCACGAGCGAGGACCCTTCAGGCGCGCGCGCACACACACGAGCAACTGCATCCTGCTCTTGTCGACAGCGTCGTGATTACGCGTATCGAGGTCGGGAGGCCAATAATGCTTGGATACCCGTGTTATGCATGCGTGCGTGTTACGTCTCCAAGGAGACGATGCCGCACACAAATCTCATGCTGGGTGTCTCCAAGTTATGACGAGGCCAGCCCAAGCTACTGGGTGGGTGGACGCAAGACCTGCGAGACGTAGAACAAGCTCGTTGTCTAGTATCTTGTCCATGCAGTCGACTCTGCATACAATCAGAAGACAACACAAAGTTTCATGATTACTCCTATTCAGCATTAGCACAAGGCCAACCCTAAAGACTGGTGGTACGTCCTGGTTGATTCCGACAACCCTTTGTCTAACTCGTGTAACAGTCGATGTTGCATGGTCAGTAGAACATAGTCTCCATGACGTTTGCAACGTTCGCCACGGTGCTGAACGTACTCGGGATGACTGCGATGCAATGTTGGGTGTGCATTCTCTAAACATTTCATAATATATTTCATCCCGATGCCAATTATAATCGTCTGCGATACAATCGTAGACTTGCATATGGAGAAGCAGCTGGATTGACTGTCCTGTCCTGGCTTAACACGCAACCTCGACTAATTAGACACTAATTTGACAGAAGGGTATAGCAGCCAAAGTGCGGACATGCAATTTACCTAACATGCTTAAATGAAGTCATGCAACAACGAACAATGAGAGTGTCAAAATTTTGTGTGCGAAGCTTCGTTCCTAAGGAGAAGTGCAGCGATTGCACTGCACATCCTCACGACCTCACTTTTGTTCATTGGGGCAAAAAACGAGGCAGTGATAACAAAAATATATCGATTCCTCAGGCCATTCAGGTATGCTGTTACTACAGTGTTCGCAAGACTGGTGTATACAAACCTTTGGCCTCTAATTGTCTGCCTTAACAAGGTGATATTTACTATATTTATAAAGCTGTCTCTTCAGTACCGTCAGCTGATGCAACGGTTTATAACGAAACCTGCTGTTCAATATTATGCCTCTATGTGACAAGAGGAGGCAACGACAGAACCCGCAGCACAGACTGGTCCATGTCAAGCGTTTCATCCAAATGAATGAGATTCACAGGACAACTGGTTCAAAGTGACCTCTTTCGGCCTTAACCACGGCTTCAATTTCTCGGAAACAAGTTTCATCAAACACTTCGAAAGCCTTATCCAGTTGACGGTGCAGACAAGCTATACTGTTCGGATTTTCGGTAGCCGAGAGACTTTCAAATTGGACGAGGACATGTTTTTAACCGCATTTGAGGTTCACACGCGCATGAAGTGGACGCAGGGGGAATTTTGAAGGCAACGATAAAATACCACAAATTCAGTAGCTGAACTAAGCGCAAAGGCCTTTTTTCGACGAAATTTCGGGAAATTGCGCATTCTAATCCTCACTTCGATCGAACGAAGGAAAATGAGAACATAAACTTTCGTAATTATAATACGATTTAGGGGGGGGGGGGTGTCGAGAGGCCCCTATTTAATCCCCCTTTTACTGAACATTGAACTCAAATTCGAAAACAGAAGTGCTTTAGTGCAGCGTTTAGTGTTCCCTCCATTTGCACTTTCTGGCCTCGAGCTGTGTCTGAAAAGTAACGGTGGCCACTTTCAACGACTGATGTCACGCTGAAGCTGAATTAAATGTCTAGTCCATATGTCAGAATCGCATGAAATGATAACGTCAAGATGGAAAAACCATTCAAATCGAATCTCGATTTAATGGAAGTTCTTCACCAATCAGTACCTTCTTCGGTACCTCGTTGCCAGGGTCACAGGGTTTTCTGTGACTTCATGGCACGACAGCTGATGCTAGAATGCTTAACATGTGCGGTTAATAAATCATGTGATGGACTGAGATGTGACCACCAATCTCCTTGGTACCTTGGTCAGCTCCACTTGTATATTCGTAATGTCACAGGAAAGTCTGCCGCTAACCTTCGACTGCAGATTCTTCAGAGATTTCAATTTTCTGCGCAGCAGAAAAGACTGTTCAGTTTGCAGAATGAATTTAATCAACATACTTTTGTGACGTGTTTCTTTGTGATGTGTCTGATCACCAAACTTTTACCACACTTTTGCTCCATTCTCGATATGGCAGAGAATTGAGTGCTGACAACAAAACCGTATTGAACGAGATCTAATTGTATATCTGCCCAACAAATTTCCCAGTATATTCTCCACTTTCACAGTGTACCGGGTGGTACGATAGTGTTTATACCGCATCGGAAAATGAAAATGTATGTTTTTTAAGAAAATTTCTGAGTATCGGAAAAAATTGTTGATGAAAAATATGCGCATTGCATTTTAGAAAATGCCATTCTTGGCAGCGATGCACTTGTTGAGCCTGGAGCAGAAAGTGCGTTCACTAGGGCATCATCAGAAATTTTGTCCAATTCTTGGTCAACTGATGACCAAGTTGCTTTGAGCGAGTCCAGCTTTGGGTGACCCATCAAACACATCTTTGTCTTGGCCGATGTCCACACATGGTAGTTGAGGGGATTCAGGTTTGGCAAGTTCGGCGGCCAAAACTCTTTGGACCTGAATCCCCTTGACCCCAGCGCGTCCTTAGGGAACAACCGTGTTGACTTTGAAGTGTGGCAAGGGGCGCCATCTCTCTGACCCATTTTTCACTCCGATAGTGACTGCAGGGACCAGGGATGACAATGTTGCGGAGTAATTCTGGATAGCTATAAGAGTTCAGATTCCCGTCAGTCCAGACCAGCCAAAATAAGAAACCATCCATTCTGGCAAGGCAGAAAGACATGGCCTTGACCGCCTTCTCGCTTTTTGCAATGGACCGGATGCTTGGGTCAACATCTGACTTCTTCTCCTTTGCCAGGTACAGGTCATTCCTGCGATTGTGGTAACAATCGATCATCCAATTCCTTTCATCAGAAAAAAACATTGGTCGACCTGGGTTTGATTTTAGAAAGTTCGTCATGTCCTCCGAACATTCGACTCTCTGCTTTCTTTGCATCTCCGTCTATGTCTGACACCCCTCCCTGGCCCTTCACTTCAAGCCAAGATTGTCCTGGACGTTGCGAATCAAGCTCACATAGTCCATCTTAAGATCGTTTGCAAGCTGTGGAATGGATCTCTTTGGGTTGTGATTGATCTTTTTCTTGACAGTTGCAAAGACACATTTTGTCTGGCTTGATTGGGGTCAGCCGCCATTTTGACTCTGGATGAAGCCTCCAGACTCCTCATGCAGCTTCCAGACATTGGAGACTATATTCTGGTGGACGCGAAGTCTCCTTGCGATGATTTTGTAGCTGTAGCCAGCTTCGATCTGCTCAACGATCCTTTGCCGGACCTTGGACATGTTGCGATAGCTCAGTTGTTGAAAGAGATATCCAGAAACAAAAAACAACCGCTGAAGGCTGCAGTTCTCAGCTGTGGAATGGTGCTCTTTGTGGCAAAAATATGGCCCAAAGTGTGACAACAGTATCCTGAAAGTTAAGGACAAGCAATACGATACCACCCAGTACAAGTGTGCGTGTACAGTTTGCGAGGGAAATAATAGCCGGGTTTTTTTTCACGATAAAAATTTGTTTAGCGAAAGTGTCATCATTTCAACTCATCTTTGGGTAGAGCAGGGTAGGGTATTCCTATTTCCATAATTATAAGTTACAACTTCTGACTAGTTCATATAAGGCCACAGCAGTTTTCTGAAGTTGAAAGAAGGTAAACTGTATTTGCGCTATTGTGGCATCGCATCGTCATGCTGCCGTTGTTGCCTAAGGTGGCAGAGCTGCCCTTCAGATATGTCAAAGATGGACGCAATCATGCCAGTGTCAAGGCCCTGTTGCAATGTCTTAATAATCAAGCTGTGCCTTGACGTCAATGGCAGAAAATTTCTTCATTGTGCGTGGCACTTCCCAATGTAGGGCCGCAAAGTCAGATACAAAGGTGACCACAAACTTGATCTCCTCGCCAAGGAACAGGATTGAAAGGTTTGATGTTGACATGCAGCGTGAGCACTTGACACATAGCACTGTCTGCTCTGGGAGTAGTCACCTGTCCACCTAAGCTGCAGGGGCATCGTACGAAATCTACTGCTATTATTTCCCTCGCAAACTGAAAATCCAAAAAAAGTTCCTCAAGGTTGAGATCCCTTTCTAAATCTTCTAGAGGTCAAAAACTTTGCACAGTGCCTCTGACACATTGCTGAAACCTCGGGGAGTCGACACAGTCGAGGAGGTGTAAGAAAAGAGTTTCAATTTGGTTTGCACATTCATTGCACATCTGTAATTTTATTTCAGATAGTACAGCTTTCAGGTCTTGAATACAAAAGAATTTGTAATGTGAATGCTTTTTACTTTCCTCTTTGTTGGTGCTTTTGTGGGCCTTTTCTTTCTTTTGTTCTTCCATTTTCTATCACCTAGTTTTCTTATTTTGCTCAGTGCCGTTTGCAATGTATTCAACAATGGCCTCACCAGTGGGATTTGCACAGGCTACTGAGGGATTAAATAGTGTAACATATATATATATATATATATATATATATATATATATATATAAAACATATTGAGACAGATCCTCATGAGTGAAAAGGTATCGATCAAGTGTCATCAAAAGCAGCTTCAAGCAGGTAGAAAGTTCCGTGCAGTCGAGATGTAATTGATGGTCTTAATGATATAATCAACACTCTCACAGAGGTCATTACAAAGCCCAGATTTTCCAAGGCTCCATCTCCTGATCCAACACTCAAGTCTTGCTATAATTTAGAGGCTTTTTGGTTGACATTGTAGTTTACCTTAAGAGTTTTGTCTACTATCTTTTGGTGCAGTACAACACATTGGGTGTGTAATCGCTGCAACTTGGCTTGTGAAAGCAAGTTCAGAAGGACCAATATTGCCATGTTACTTGATCTCCCTTTATTGCCAGTACATTAAGTGCAGCCACGAGGAGAAGTGGTGACAGGAGGAGAAGCAACTTGCCCATTGTTCGAGCCTCGGGATCTTTTAGAACTGCTCGGACTGCATCAACTGCACCTTTTATATAACTCAATATTCTACAAGGATGTGCATTGTTGTTCGCATACAGTAAAGTAATGAAACAGAAGTGCAAAATGACCCTGTGTGCATCAGAAAAAGTAGAGTCTGCATCAAGCACAGGCTGTGGCTCCAACACAATCACATTGTCAATTGAATAGCCTTCTGTATGGGCCGCAATGTAGGCAATAAACTATGTCACAATAGGAACTTGGCCTGATTTCTAAGTATCAAACAGAGAATGCATTTTATTTTTTACCATATTACCATTACATGATTTTTCACTTATGCAAGGCATATGGGTACTACACACCATCATAAGCCACGCGCTGATAGGGCACATTCATTGCATAGGACTGTACCGAATTCACCTGATTTATCCCCAAAAGCAAAACTTCATTATAAACTGAGGAGTGTACAAGTGGAACACAGCCTTTTGTGACAGTCTGCATTTTTTTATGCCTCGCATAAAAATCTCTTTATGTGACTATCTCCAGCTTCGATTGTGGCCTTGATCCTGCGTCAGAGCTTTGGCAGGCACTGGTGACCTCCAATGGCTCCAGGAACCCCATGACTGCAGTGGTGAAGCACTTACGGTGGCGATGTTGGCAGAGTGCGATTGGCAGGCGCCTGCATCAACTCTTTCTCCCAGGCAAAGGACTCAGATCTGGAGATAGGTAACGAATTCAGATCTGGAGCATTTGGCTCTGACATGTCCGATGCCTGAATGCCGTAATGAAGTCGTGCACTACTTTTGCCAGCACTACAAGCTGGTGTCCATCTTGCAGCCAGGTGTACGTACAGCCTGCAGCTGGCACTGTGGTCGGTCCACGTATGGAACCACCCCATTTTGGAGACTCCTCGGTGACATTACACCATAACAGAGGCTGTTGTCTTGCATGTCAGGAGGCGGATGATTTCCAGGGCCAGTGGAGAGAGAATTTGTCCAGGAGATATTCGTCTGTGATAAATTCGTCACTTTCCAACTGGTCAGAGCCTAATTCGTTCGTACGTGTAATTGGTTTGGTACTATGCTCGTCATGTACAAAACTGGTAGGTGGAAAACTCACTCAGGATGTACTGTTGGTTGGAGATGGAGTTAGAGATAAATATAAACGTTTGGTATATAACAGCATAACGTGAAGTGACCAGAATATGAAAATCAAAACATGCAGTAAAATTGCAGAAAGTGAAATAAAAGAGCATATCGACTCGATGCTTACTTAAAACTTGAATGTACAAAGACGCTGATGGCTGACGAGTCTGTAGAAGACTGAGACTACTGAGATCAAGATGGCCGAGACGTCTTTAGGATACTAATGGAGGAGTTTTAGGATCCTATTAAGGTGTATTGGTCAGGCCAAATAGGACCCGGACGAATAGAATCTATTCTAGACCAGCAAGCGTCCCAGACAAATGGGACCCAGACGAATGGTAGCTTGACGAGTGTTCTGCTGACCAATTTGCCCTGGCAGAATGCATTCTGGACGAGCTCTGCACTGGCGAAGTGTCCCGCCCCCACTTCCAACTGGTCGAAGCGATCGACCTGTTGTTGCAGTGATTGCTGGACCTGACGACAGTGAAGATCTTTTCATCGCCGAAGAATAGCAAGCAACTGTGGACTTTAACAAAGAGGAGGTTCCTCCTCCTCCTCTTCCTTCCAGACCACTTGTCCTCTCAAAGGAGACTTCGTACCGGAGAATTCGCCAAGGTCAATGGTGATGCTCCTCCGGATGATGGTGTTCTGGCTCACATTACGCCTTTGGCCCAACTGCAAGATGGGTGAGTTGGGCTTGGCTAATACTCAATTCTGGGCAGCGATCAACCGTGAAGAGCTGATTTTGTCCCGCCAGAGCATGCGGGCACTTCTCACAGTCACATCCCCCTCTTTCGAACGTCGTCCCGACGTCATACAAGGTCCTATGAGGATACTTCAGGAGGCAGATGATGTCGGTGTGCCTGCGGCTCGCTCGCAGCACCTCCAAGATGACTGCTCCAGCAACCATTTTCCGTTTGTTTTTGCGCATACCCCTTCTCTTTTTTGCCAGTTGTTATTGCGGGGGTTGGCAATCTCAACACTCGCGAAGTCACAATGGTATCCTCATGCTCCAGAAATAGTTCTGTGCAAGGTTTCCTGGTGCGGATTTATCCGACGTACCCTGTAAGCGCTCTATGAAAATTTAACCATGCATACCAGTCGCATTCTGCGATGGGAGCGCATACACATTTTCCTGTACGTTCTAGGTTCCAACCTGGCGTTAGCTGCGCTGAAAGGAAGAAAATCAACGTTGATAGGGAACATTTCCTCAGTTGCGTTCCCCACAAAATTGGTAATCGTTGCTGTCACATATTTCACGGTGTTTTCCTCCTGCGGGAGGAACTACTGGTCTTGCAAAGGCCCGAAGGCCTGAGCTATAGTCTAAACCCTTGCCCCAGAAATTTACATTACAGGATTAATTCACATTCAGCTGTGTATGTCTTCCACGGATACAGCTTATCAGTAAATGCAGTTGTGCCCTTCTTATATATATCTAAAGATCACTTTTTTTCCTTCACACTGTAGGCCTGAGGAGTTGGTGTAGCTGAGGAGAGAAGAATGAGTGATGATTCATTTTTGGGACCGAAGATGGACTATGTTGACTCTGCTCCTCGTTTTCTTCCCTCTCTCTCTCTCTCTCTCTCTCTCTCTCTTCAAGCACGCACTGTGCGTATGTACGCACAGCACATAATCCTCCATACTGGACACTCCTGCCATTCTCAAGATATGTCAGACTCTTATGCATCACGACCTCGCTCTATCACAAGCCTTGTGTACAAGACGACACGCTATTGTGTGAATAATATGAATGTATGGCAAATAAGCCGCAAGCACGTATTACGTGTTCATGTACACGCAGGCCCTACATACGTTCGTATACGGTCGTATGTAGAGTGTGATAGCGGATGCACATCCATTTGGGACCATGTCGGTAAGAACTACGCAGAAGTCTTCGTGAGTCACTCCGAAGGAACCTCATCCTATGCAGTATGGGCTGCACGTACGTATGGATGGGCACAATTGATGACTGTTTCCAATACATTAACGTCTTGGTGTATGCTCTGTCTTTTATGCCCATCGTCTACAGTAACGTCTAACGTCACGCATTTGGTAGCGCACGTACATGGGTACTGCGAGACTCTTCACAGCAGCCAAGGCCAAAGCCCAAAGAACGAATGAGTGCAGGGACCTTGTTGAAGGGCTGTTTTGACCAGAACGACAAATATAAGGATGCAGCCTAAAAGACTATCCACATATCTGCGCAATATCCAGCTGAAAAAAATATTATCTATCGTGTCCAGTGAAGGCTTGATCTGGTTCTAAGAATCGATCGCGATGAAAGGTTGATAAAATGAAACATTCAAGACAGGTATCTCTGGTTTGTCGAACCCCTGGTTGGCGAATTTACACGTGACGAGCAACCCCTCCTTTTTGGCACCTTTGGCACCGTATAACTACCAGATTTTTCGCGTACCAAGACCATCAACCTCGACCAGGTTAGGCCAATCGGGCCAAATTTACTTGTATCAATTTACTTGGCCAAATTTTAAGACTGCTTTCTTTCTTTCTGGCCGATCTTCCTCACAAACCTGGCCACATTGTGCAAGTAGAAGGTGCTTTATTTTTCACAAAGGTCCCTTTATAAAAGCTTTAAAAATGCTGCTTAATGAGTGAAAGGTCCTATTAAAGGCTGCAGTTTCTCCTCCAGACACTTTACTCTACATTATTTACGTTATACAACGATTTATCACTTAAAGAACACAATTCCAAGGGGCGCATTGTCTTCGCTAAGTGAGGAGTGACTTTACTGTGCGTGAGGCAGATTTTTCATGCAAGCGCTAACCGCACAAAGTCAGAATGTAGCGTCCGCAAAGAACAAGATGCGGAACATTACACACGCAACTACTTGCAGGAAATGTGTCAGTTCTGAACAAGAGACGGCATGAAAGCACGAAAGCTTGAACACAAATTCTGGTCGTGGTTTTACGAAAGCAGAAAGATACTTTCAGTTTTCATCTTCAACCACCACACCACGTTTTATCTTTCTCTATCTCTAGTGAGACTGCCAAATTACGAGGGGAGGGCAAGAAGCGTGAGGGCTTACTCTAAGTCTGCAAAAAAAACCGCGGGCGCCGCGTGCTCAGAAATTTTCAACGCGGCCAACTTTGGAAAGTAATTTCGGCAAAAGCATATCCGGCCCAGGCAAATGCTCAGCTGTGCGTGAACGTTCACAGAGCAAGTGCGGTGTACACGCATTCACAGATCTGTCCGACGATGCTTTACTAATGACACACGAGAGCTGGTTGGCGGCGGAGTCTGCTCGGAGCGACGCCGGCGTCACGGCCACAGCGGCCTGCCCCAGGCTGTACACGTGCTCCTTCGATGTCCGAGTAGTCCCAGTATAATCGGACTTGAGTCTCCTTTGCGGATTAAGTCGAAAGTTTGCTGGAGCTGCGTAGACAGCAGCGGGCTTAAATGTACTGCTCAGAAGAAATTGGAGATGGTTCCTCGAAGAACGTGTGCATTTTCAGTGCGTGTGAGAACATGTTGCAAAGGGAAACGACTGCGAGACATGAAGAAGCAAGGAGCAAAACCTCACTTTGGCCTCCTTTTGCTTCGCTCCTTTTTCCATTTTCCCGCTAGTGATGAATGGCTGTCGTCGCTCCGTCTCTTATGGACGACGTCTCCATGGTTAAAGCCATCTTTGCTGATTCTAGGAAAGTTCGTCCCTCCATAGATTGATTCGTTTATCTCCCATAGCTCACGCCATCCTCTAAGTACGCAGCGTCACTATACACTTTGACTTTAAGGAAAACCAAGCATGCAGCACTGTGAATTGTATAACAGTGGCACCTTGACTACCTTGTCTACGTATGCATCATAAGGAAAGTATGTACGCTTCATGGGCCCTGGAACTACTGAGCTGGCGCGGAAAACCAACTCGCATTCCGAGATGCTCACGTGCCCAGCAACATACCTGTACTCAAACTGCACCACGGTGTTATGGCTCGACACCTCGACAACCAAGGCATCGTGTAGTAAAAAGAGGGAATATATTTCTTACCTTCCCTGGGAGGTCCTATTATGCGGTTGAATCAGTGCTGAAGGTCGCCAGCTACCTGTAACCTGGCAGCTCGCCCAAGGTCTTCTTTTGACACAGTCACAGACAGCTAAGGGTACTGAATTGACTTCAGGGTGGGTGGAAACAAATTGATACTGCAGTGCACTCTGGGGAGAAAAAAAAAACTCAACATCAAAAGGGCCACTTCACCTCCTTATTATCAATAGGACATTCGTACAAGGCCTCGCCGATGCGTGTTATCTTTGGACTTTGCAAAAAGAGAGAGAGAGAGATGACGAAAACTTTTCGTGAATTGAAGCCTTTGAGGCATGGGTGCGCAAACATCCGCGCTGTAAAAACGGGACCTCAAAGGCAGCCCTTACCTCTGACTCCCGGAGGAATCTCTGAGATGTCAGATTTGCGAGATGACACTGCTGACGGTGCCTTTTCGCCCACAGAGTATCGCTGAATCTCTCGCACTCGCTCAGTCACTAGACTTTTTATTGGGCCCTTCGTTCTTTCTCTATCCTTGTTTTATGAGACAACAAAGAGGGGCTTACTTTTGTTTGGATGGCTGAAAGTCTAGTAGACTTTTACGAAGGCCACCATGTTCTTATGTCCATTCGCCCGCCTTCTCTACCCGCAACCAACTCAGCCACGCGTGAATTTCTTTTTGCCCCTGTCCAAACGCTCGCCAGATCGCTTGTTGTGCACAGACTACAAAAGTGCTCTCAAACTTGAGTCATGGAGTTACTGAGAAACACGTTGGAGCAAAGTGTGCAAGTGCTGGGGCAGTTCAGTCAGCCGCTGAAGAGTCGCAAAAATCTGGAGACGTCGCTCAGATTTTGGATGGGGAATTTTTCGCCCTGAAATGGGTGCTCGCGTCTTTTTTTTTTTGACTCACACAGTAGCCGCAAGGGTCCAGAGATCCTTTATGGGTGCGCGTCTGAATGGAACGGTCACCTCCTCGCCAAAATGAAATCCAAGATGAGGCAGAAACACTACAGCAGTTCTTTCAAAGCAAATATTATGCGCACACAGTGGTGTCCTCCATTGATGGGGGTCCCAGTTAAGTAAAAACTCAAGATTCTCTCTCTTTTTGCCTGTTTCCGGCGAATTCTTTGTTCTGATGCTGCCAGCCTCCAGCCGCAAACACAGAACACGTGCTTCTCTCTGTCTCTTGGAGCTCTGGGGAGAGCGAGCGAGCGAGCGAGCGAGAGAGAGCTGAACAGAAATCTCTCCGTCTTGTTCGCCTCTCTTGTCAGACGGGACTCCTACGCAACGCAATACATACATTTATGTAAGTTGGGAGAAAGAGGACGCACGAAAAGAAGACAAATTAAAGCTGCAGGCTTCGGGGCATGGAAAAACGCGCTTCCGCCTGTTTTCTCCACCCCTGCCAATCCATTAGCTTACAACCTTGGGATCAGCCCTGTTTTTGTTACGTCTCTTGGGCACCAGCGCATGCTGTCATACATACACGTGAATGCAACGCATGATTCGGACAGTAGTTTCTCTCTGTTACAGCAGGATTCGTTACTATAAATCAGGGTTAGTATGTTCATCTTCTTGCACGCATTGTTCTTCTCAATGAAGGCGGCACAGAAAGCTAATTTTTACAGCTCCATTAATCATATTGCGATAAGAAGTAATATGTAATACGGCTGTCAGAGGCAGCAACGGCAGCTTCAAAATACTTGTGGAAGGCCACGCAGGCGGCCGTGATATCCTCCTTCCCCAACCTGGTCAACTCATTCACAAAGGCGGTCTCCAATGAGCTGTCGATTAATTTTTGAAGTCCACTTTCACCCCCCGTAAAAATCACACAAATCCAAATCTGGGCCGCTGGAGGCCCACATTTTGAATGGGATGATGAGGGGCAAGTTCTTCGCCTGCCAAGACTGTCTCAGGCTTGGATGAAGGTGGCTTTCACTAGGTTATACTTTTTCTGCACCCAAGGCAGAATCACTCTTTTGATCCTGCAGGTAGGTACTCCTTGGCACCAAGAGGCAGGCCAACATTAAAAGATGATGCAGCTGCATCTTGTTGTCACTTGACACAGTGTCCAACATCATTAAAAGTGCCAATTTCTTGCAAAGCATCATCGGGGGAGACCTTATAAGGGTCCATTGCAAGATCAGGGACAGCGTCAACAAAGAAGTTGTGCTTTCTACAAAGATATGGACACACTTGGCAGTTTTGTGCCTGAGATGGTTGATCATCTTTGAGCACCTCATCCTCCTGTTCTCCCAACACTTCTTTGTCAGCACGACTTCCCTCCTTGAGACAAAGGACTTAAGCCCCAAGTTCTCCACAGCTTTTGAAATAACACCCGGGCCCACCTTCCTCCTCTTCATGGGCATGGACATCTTCAAATTGTTCATGAAGCTCAAAATCTGCGAAATGTTGCTCCTGACTTGGTGCACCTTTCATATAAACTCCTCCCCTGGGGCCTCCCTTACTTGCAGACAGCAGCTGTGCTCTTCGGGATCTTCAGGATCTCAATGACCCATGCAGGCTTGTGGCTGGTGCAAGCCATTGCAACAACGGCAGTGCGATTGCCCCGGTCCATGGTTGGTGACCACTCAAGAAACGCGATGCCAGAATTAGAACTAATGACATGACCTGTTCTCCCAACATTAGCCAGCAATTTGGCAGAAAACTCAGAAATAGCATGCAGACCCTGTTTCGAAAATTATCATACGAAGTATTCTACAAGTATAATCAGACTTCTTTTCGTTCAGTCGTCATTCCGCACAAGCGTTCAAGTGCGTATGTACCGCAGTCACTACCATGTTCTCTCGATTTTCCCGTCCTGGTCATTAGCTGTGAGACCGAAGAGGGGAAAAGAGTGGAGGGGAGAGGCCCTGAGGGTGTATTTACACTAGACGAGTTTGAGGATGTGTCACACGTTGACTTGGAGAGAAAAGACTTATCCTCACAGGACTAAGGGTCTGCCCGTCTTTTTCGGCATGTATGTAGGTGTTGCAAAATCCGCCATTGTCAATACGGCCTAAAGCTGACCCCATTAGCTCTGGTGCGATCGGTCTTATAAAGTTGCTCTTGTAGCTTCACGTGCAGCAATGAAAAAGCCATTGACCGGCGAGTGCAACTAACGGAGCAGTAAGTATCTATTTGAGAAAGTCGCACGAAAGGTTTCCATCAGTCCTTTTCGATGCAGCTCTTTCTCCACCTCAGATACAGTATGCGTGCAGTAACTTAAATCAACATTATCAGCTCCGAAGCACGTTTAAATCAAGCACTTTTTCTGGGTCTAGCAAGTCAGAAATCCGTCCTAGCGCAGACAGTACAGAAGCCATCATAATACAGTGGAACACACGTTAAACGACCATGTTGGGACCAAAGACTTTGGCCGTTTTATCCGTGTGACCTCTCGAAACGAATTGCAGCAAAACAGGAAAAAAGGGCTCAAAATCGCCAAAATTTTAAGACATCTTTCCTGGCTTTGCCCCATGCTGCCTCCTTTGAATGGACCGAAAATATCGCTTGATATCGGCCTGACTCAACTTTCTGCCCATAGTTGCACTTGCAGCACTTTCAAACTCATCCCAGAGGGTGATCAAACCCACGATGATTGAGCCCTTGGCCAGAGTAACCAGCGCTCTTTGCATCTCAGATGATTGTT
>JAAUXU010116708.1_pt1 | contig 17960 bp, 14 predicted proteins | sample 7278151 | NCBI WGS metagenome assembly JAAUXU01 (sample SAMN14350113, study PRJNA611818) | marine sediment metagenome | isolation source: surface marine sediment (1.8m) | place: French Polynesia: Moorea | collected 2018-08 | reverse complement strand
GAGTAGCTAAGAGGTGAGAGAATGTACAGAAGTGCAAGCTAGCATATAGATACCGTATGTCTCATAGATATATGAAATATTGTATGTGCTGTAAAGTATAATACATTACAAGAACTACTTTTTTCACTCTCATCGTGTCTTGACAGCGAGTGGTAAAGTCAAGGTCACGACTCCTAAGTCACTACTGGACCTCAAGCACGACGCATGCCATTGACAAAGTATGCGTAAAGTAGCATTCAGTCTCCAAAGCCTTCATCATCATCCTCGCGCCTCGGGGGAGGGGGGGGCAACGCTTTCATGCCTCGTGTTCAGAAGTTGCTACTTTGCCCGATGTACACAATGTAGGCTTGGAATTGGCACTGCAGAGGCCCAAGCAGGCATTGACAACATGTCACGACAATCGGTTGTTTACATTCTGCTTAAGTCTTTTCCACGACGGTCCTGGCTGTAAGTAATTGCCATGTAAACAGAACTCATCGACGACAGTCGGGAAATCTCGAGGCAGTCCAGATCGTCATCACCAGTACCAAGAGATGGCAGTCCGGAGCTTTACGGAGCTGATCAGTCTCAGAAGTATCAAGAGAAGGCAGTCCAGATCATCCCCAGCAGTAGCGAGAGAAGACAGTCCGGCGCCTTGAAGATCAGATGGCCGTCACCAGCAGTGGCAAGAGATGGCAGTCGGGACTCCGGAGCTGTGGGGACCTGATCAGCCTCAGCAGGAGCGAGAGAAGGCAGTCCGAATTGTCATCATCGGCAGTAGCAAGAGAAGACAGTCTGGATGGCCGTCATCTGTAGGAGCGAGATAAGGCAGTCCGGACTCCAGAGCTTTGCGGACCTGGCAGTCCAGATCGAGATTTCCCAACTGTCGTCGATGAGTTCTGTTTGCCTGTCAAAGTGTCACCCTGTCGCTCTCTTTTGGCTGCTTCATGGAACATAGCAACCTCTCAACCCGGACACGGGGTTTTTGCATGCTTGCTCATAGCGCCGGAGGGCCTGGGGAGTGAATCCCGGTGGAAATGGTGGGCCGGGGGTCAGGATTCTTCTGTGAAAAATACAGTCCATTTCATCCACGTTACCCCCTGAAAAAGCCATTTTTCAGTCCTGTTTGGCATGACCCCCCCTAGTTGTCTTCCTTTTGAGCACTGTGGCACCAAAATGGGCAGCCTTGACATTGACCCTGTGTACTCAACGTTGTGTCCCAGTATCAAATCTACACGTTCCACATCAAAATTCCACCTCAACACGCTTCAGTACAGCGTAGGAGGTTCCGTCTTGCTCGACGCAATTACTTACGGCCAGGACGGTACACCCCCGATTTTTACCGACTTTGTCCCCCAATTTTCCCCCATTTTTCTGATTTTGCATCAGATTGAAGCTGATATAAACCATTGTAGCAAACACAGCCTCGTTTCCGGCCAAGAAACGAGTTGCCGGAGCAACATTCCACATCAGTGATCATGGAACAGAACAGGTTAAAGATATAGTCAGGACTTCTGGAAGCGCAGTATGTTTTAAAAGTTTTGCTACCATTTTGTTCATGAACTTTCTTGGCGTACACATGGCCAAGAAAGCCGGGACTGATTCCAGCAAATTCATGGTTTCTGTAAATTTCTTATAGCTTTTCAGGTGTGCCCAAACTTTTTTTTGCATTTTTTGGCCTCACCACTATACGTACTTTGAAGGGTTCAGTTTGGCAAGATGTCCTTACCTTTATTTGAATGTCATTGCTCTATTGACGCCTTTGTAGGCCTCCCTAGCCGAAAAAGACGTGATCTGTGTTCCCACTGCAACGATGAGAGAAATTCCTCTTGCCCTCTTGCTTTATCCCCAGGAGGGACATATAGTTGCAACAATGGACACCATGACAATTATAAAAAAATACAGACCTACTGGTGTCAATTGTGGCTTGCAAGGCCGTTTCTATGCTGAGAAGTTCACAGGCAAAGTGATGGTGGAACTTTTGACAGATATTGTACTAGCAGAGGTACCCGGCATTGTTCGGGTTATTATTAGACTCGCCACAATCCCACCCACCAGCGCGGATTTGACCTTTGCTGAACACGCGCTTTGTGCTCAACACGTGCTTGGCGCTGAACACGAAGTTGGTCTTGCCTCGACTCAAAGCTGGCTGACTTGACCCCCTTTGCTGGAACCATGCACTTCGCTCAACACGCGCTTTGAGCTCAAGGCGCACTTGGTGCTCTCGAAGCTGGCAGAGCTGCTCGAAGCTGGCAGACTTGACCCGCTTGCTGGGACCATGCACATAAATTTGGTTGCTTCCGTGGCCTTTAACTTGCAGTGAGGTGAAGAAGTTCACCCTCCGAAAAGTCGAGGAACAGTCAGTTATGCTTGCTTTTTTTTCCTTGACCCACTGGTTGACGAACCCATTCCTGCACCTGATCTGAGACCCCAACCCCGACAGAAAGTGGCCTAAAACATTCCCCCTGTCATGCTGATTCAGAATATTTATGGTCTTAGGGGTCCTATGACTATCGCGTGAAAATGGGACAAAAATCAACTTTTCCTTTATATTTAGGTGTAGATAGATGTAGTTTACTGTTACTGTGAAAAAAATCTTGTGTCCTTTTTTTGATCTACCTTTTTCTTCTGATTTGAACTCATTTCGTAGGGAACTTAGTTTCTGACTGGATTTCACCTGGATTTTTTGAAGATGCAAAATAAATCCCAGAAAATGTGGCAAAAATAAAAGCCTGAAATACAGATGCCTTTAGGAATAGAATTTTAGTAACAGGAATTGAATACCAACCGCAGTTGTTGATCTGTCAGCAGAAAGTGCAGATGTCTGATGTCTCCAGGGCACAAGCGAAATCAGTCAAGCAGCCTTCTGTACTGTCATTATTTTGAGCTTTAACATGGCAGCAACATGACAGGCCAAGTGATCATTTGCTACATTCCTCAAGCACTTTTCGATAGCAACTAGCCTCGACCAGTCGCCCCACATGAGAACAGAACACTGGATAGTACAAAAGGGACTGAATACGCCACGAAGAACCAGAAGACTCCTAGATAGGACCAGCCTGCTCATTGAATGCAACAGGCAGGAGTTCAAGCTGAACAAAAACTTTTCGAAAGTAAGTTTAAGGTTCAAATTTGGCAAAATTGGATTGGGAGTGGATGGCGTGCAGATGAGACTAGTCAGCAACCAAGCAGAGCCTTTCGTCCTGGAGACAATCTACAGGACTACTAGAGTTGGTAGAATGGTGGAAATACTTGGAACAATTATTCTTTTCTTTATGTTGTGGTGTTGTCTCAGAAAAAGATTCTATTCGGTGAGTTGCCAAATCATCAGTGATGGTAAGTTTCTCATCCATGATCTGGTCATTTATCCTGGCTCATCCAATGACGAATGGATCAGGACCGATTCCATGGTGAAGGTCTTCATCAAGATGCAGGTCCCATTCATGATTTTTCGGGATTCTATCAATCTTAAAACATCCCATAAGGCTATTCAATGATCTACCATCAGCTCAGCATCGCAAGTTCTTCATCAGCAAGGTCTGGCTTAGCGTAAGAACTGTCACCACTGAGAGCAACATTATGTGGTGAAAAAGCACTTCTCCATTCTTTGTATGACACTGAGAACAGGTAAGCAGATCATTAATGCATCCTGCACAACTTGACAACAGTTTTAACTGATGCGAAGGTGTCTGCTGAAACCCCTGAGGTCTTGGTGATATCGGATCAAATCTTCCTCCTTGGCAACAACTTGGCGAACATATTGGTTGCCGACCACTTTACACAGTAGTAGCTGAAGCTATACCCGCATTTGCTCGGGAGAATGCCATAAAGCTCTATTTCGGTCTGCCCTACGCCTGGTCTGCACACTTCTTGCTGTCCATGAGCATCGTGCTCACCATGCGCTTTGCACTTTCCACAAACTTCATGCTTACCATGTGCTTCATGCTCACAAAGCGAAGAGACTTCTCTAAAACTTAACTGATATGCACTTCTGCTGTAGGATCACCCATTTCCCCACGATATGCAATCAAAGTTATAGAATGTAACAGAGTTTACTGCATAAAAGTTTGATTCTATTGTGAACAAATGAGTGATCCTAAAGCAAAAGTGCGTATCAGTTTGGTTTTAAAGGAGCTTCTTAGCTTTCAATAGAGGGGTGAACGACCTCTGTAGCTCAATCCAGTCAAAAGTCATGGCGGAAAAAGAAGTCAGCACTTACATCTAGTAACAGCAGGCTATAAAACTTTGAGGCTAAAGTGCCAGTAGTAAATGTTCCTTAAAAACATAATGTTATCAAAACCTAATTATTTTGGTGAAAGGCCCAAAACAGACCAAATAAATATCATTTGCCAAAAAGGCACTTTTCCAATTAGCCTCCCACTGACAAATACAGATCCTGCATAGTAATTCCCAACAGGCTCCACTCCTGAAGGGCTGTAACAGCAAAAATGTCACAGAGCCTCAATCTCTCGCCACTCCTTGACCTGTTTGCTGTTACACCTTCTTATAGCATAGCTATCTATGACTTACCTTGTAAAAGCAACACTGGACCGATTAATTTCCAATGGCCAAAAGGTTCACGTTGCAAAGGCCCCAGTTTTTTGGCGTCGAATCTCGCGATCCAGGGATTGAACGCGTGAAATGGGATCGCGTCTTACGTGAAGCCCTCGCCGACGAGCGACTTTTATAAACATTTTCACTGTAGCCAATTGTGATGGTGGTAGCAAGTTTGCTAAGAGATGGGACTTCTTTCACCCACTTCCTTGATGTGGAAGGAAGTGCTTGTTCTCCTTCAGTGTGCTTTTGTTATGTGCAAATGAAATTACAGAAGGCAACTTACTAGCTCAAAGAATCTTCAAAAGGAAAAGTTAGTTTCTCATCCCCAAATCTCTGTTCAATAGGGTTCTCTGACGTAGCCACGACATTGGTTCCTCTTTTAGAGAAAGTTCCCGGGACGCATGAGTATTTACTAAGGACTCGATAAGATGTTCCAAAACTGGGTTAAGGAGGAATGATAGGAGCTTGCCACCCTGTGCCAATTGTATCACAATCGGCCAACATCATCCAGAAGGCAGTGACCATTCTGTAGGCGTGCAAAGTGATCGAATTTGAACGTTAATGCGAGACCTCAGCCGATCTTTACTGGTGACGTGAGTGACGAGGTGAGAGGATGAGGACGTGGCAGCCAGCTTCTACCGTGCTCGTCTCAGAGCCCAGATACTTCGTGTACAGCAGCTGTAGCATTGGAGGAGGAAGGTCAGGTGTAGCATCAGCGTGCAGTTAAGCATGATACGGCAAAGCGCCGACTTGGGATGTAGTCCAACTTGTTGAAGATGTCAGCCAACTTGGTAACGGAGGGAGAAATCAACGCCTTGCTGCGAAGGCCTTTGCTGCGATGTTCTCTGGCGCGATCGTCGTTTAAGACAATAGCAATGTCCAGAATGTTCTGGAGAACATTCTGGATTCTATATACGAGCCGTTCTTTACCATCCTCACAGTATGGTTCAAATAAGCTTGCAATACCGCATTCCAGTGATACGAGTGTCGACATTCCAAGATCAAATTTATGAACATTTCTCTAAAATTAGTTTTGCTACATGATTGGTGGGACGTGGCCCAGTCAGAAATTTCTTCTACAGTATGAATGACAATCCCTTGTGAGAGAGATCTAGCAAGTGATCTCAGCATCGCAAACACTTTTGGACAGGCTTAATGAATCGAGCAAGTTAAAGTAACTGACTTCTTAAAAAAATGCACGAAAGCTCATCACTGACTAATAAATACCGACCAATCCGCGTTACAATCGAAACTCCGCAACAGTAAACTTTTTGGTGTTGAGGCCGAATTTGACTATTGAGTCAAATTCTCTTGTTCAGATGAGAGAAATGCAACGCGGCTGGGCTGCTCGCCGTGGAGAAGCCGTAACCCCCAGCGAAGGCCAGATTTTAGCAGATCTTGAGGCCCAGAGAAAGAGCATAAGCAACACGGATAGAGCCATCTAGAGGGCGTTTCGAGCGGCTATGTTCGGGACCTTGAGAGTAAAGAAGGTAACGACTGTTATAACGCTGAAATCAGGACAAAAATGAGTACCAAGCTGAAGTCCCCGACCTCTCTCAGTTTGATTCACGTCGATTCGACCACCATCCTTCATTGAGGGTCTTGGTGTGCGACTCAGAACATAACACGCTAGATCAACCCTACAAGGGAAAACAACACAAAAGTCTGAGGAGGAACGAGTAGGGAAAAACTTTTTAGAATCACCATCTAGTCTTCCCCCATTCATACTTTTCAAGTTTAGTGACGTTACTGCAGTGAAAAAAAGGTTTCCTTTGAAATCTTTCCGTAATCGGACTTTTTCAAATTGAGATTCTCCTATATTTTTGGAGGTGCAGCCAACCGACGAATATGGCTTTCCCCTTCCTATTTGTCACAGTAGGGCAAGCTGGCGAAATGCAGCCTGTTGTTGCCAATGGCGAAGGTGAAGACCAGGCTGAACAAAGGCAAATTGCACTGAACGGTAGTATTTACGAGCTGACGACGACAGGTGATGCAAACTCACCCATAACAAAAGACGTTGAGTTATCGTTGGCACAAGCTCACATAATTTAATATGAACATACGAACGTTCGTACATGTATAGATATACATAGTCTGTAGCAGCCATACCCAGTTCTTGACCATGACTCACGCAGTAAAGCACTTTGTGCAGTGTGTAGCGTTGCGCATGCGCAACTTTCATGACTGTAGGAAACATTTCCATACGTCCAATATCCCGATAAATACAGGGGAACCCAGAGGAGCAGGATGACGATGGAGGCCGCAGAATCTGCTGACGTCAGCATGAGCAGCAACAAGGTGATGAACAAGACCTGCAATGCTGGAACAGCATCTGTGACACTTCGAGTGACCTCCGGGAGAAGGGCGGAGATACCGAGAGAATCGAACGGAACTGAAAGGAATGTTTAAGGATGAGACCTCATCAGTCAGGGTTTTTTGTTTCGTGGTCATTTTCGCCGAGGCAAGTTTTAAAGATACCTATTTTAGCTGGCTGCGCCATTGCAACTAAGCTGCTATTGCAACTATTTCGCCGTTTGGGTCAAGTTCTACGCCTGCCTCGTGTCCGCGGTGACTAAGTCCATCATGAGGCACAACCATTGCGTGCCTGGGTGCAAGTCCGGTAACGGGACCTGGGCAGTGTTTGCCCCTGATCTCCAGGGACCCCTGATCTTGAAGGAGGATCGAACAGTATCACTTTACTCTCTAGAACAATTTCTTGTCTTATGTGGATGCTTTTCGTCCCACTAAGGACAAGTGTTGATGAACAAAACAGAAGAAAATGCAGAAAATGCTGCATTAATCCTCCACTCTTCAATTTCCCCGTCTCTCTAATTATTCCCCATGTACCCGAAGGAGTTAAAAAGCAATCCTCTATGGGAGGATCAATACCGCCTTGGCATCATTTTAGAAGTCTCCAAGGTCAATACAGTGGATCTCGCTTAAGTGAAAGTCGCCTAAGTGAAGGATTTTCCCAGGTCCCGGTACAAACTGTACGAGGCGAGCGCAAAAACAAATGCGAATGGACCTGCCGAATTCATACTACAGGGAGGAGAGGTTTCAGTTTTTTCACAGTGGTACTTTGTACTTTTTTTGGCATTTTTGGTATAAAATACTTCAGTCTATCTGGTCACATAAACAAGCTCTGCTTCCACGACAACCCTCTCCTAAAAAGAAGAATGGCGAGAGAGCATGACTTTGTTGCCAGCCTCACCAAGGCTGGCCAGGACGCAGCCACCATCAAGAAGTTATCCAATGCTGCTCACGGGTCCAAGGCCTTGTCCCTGAGCCAGATTTACTGGATCATTGCAGATGTTAGGGCTGGGAAAGGGGCCTCAGACAAAAGGCACCTCAATCCCAAGATGACCAAGAGGACGCTGGACATCATCAAGGCTGTGAGGGAGTTTGTTGAGGCCGACAGGCATGTGACCATCAGGGACATCTCTGAGGCCTTTGCCTTGTCTGATGGCACCATCAGAAACATCCTCCATGATGACCTGGACCTTGTCAAACGCACAGCAAGATGGGTCCCTAAGAAGCATCAATGCCTCCAACAAGTGGGTTGACCGCGGGAACCTGTGCATCGAGAGAGAGGGAGACCATGTGAAGAAATGAGTTTTAATAAGGTTCTTTGTACTCCCCGTAGTATGACTTCAGCAGGTCCATTCGCATTTGTTTTTGCGCTCGCCTCGTAGCGTCTCAACAAGAATACTGTTGTTACACAGCACTGCCATTATTATGCTCTCTTCTCTAAAAGCGCAAAAAGCAAAGAGGGTCCTAAGTGCCGACATCTACAACTATGATCTGGGCAGAACCAGCATTCTGGCCCTGCAAAGATGACACCCTTAAGGGCTATATTGCTGCTCTTAATTCTGAACTTCTGAACCTCATGGCTCAACTTTTGAGCGAGTTCAAAATTTTCAAAGGTGGAGGCGCGATCTTCCTATGGTTCGCATAGCTGCCATGACATCCTTGCTGCTTGGTGGCAGCATAGTCTGGTCATCTTCATATTATGTCCATATCAACCCAATCTTCACACTGTTTGCCTTCAGCACTTCAAGTATGTCAAGAAAACCCGTTCCATGCAGCACCACGCACATTGTACAGTGTATTTCCCATGCCCCCTTCTCCCCCAAGCAGCTTCATCATTGACTTAAGTGAAACTTCTGATTAAGTGAGCACTTTTCTTAGTCTCAAACGCCTTTAACTTAAGCGGGCTCCACTGTACTTTCATCATTGGCGCAAATACGTCCATCACCGAAATGTTCACCTAAGTAATACTTCCACCACCAAGGAAGAGAAGGATTATTCCTCTGCAGGATGTCACACACATCGTTTCTTCGCCTCCTCAGTAAGCATCTGGCTCAGATATGCTCATCAGGACAGCAGTTCCTAGATCAAGTTTGGCGAATCTCGTCGATGTTTCTTCTGCTCCATGTGCAGGAATATCATTATCATGGCAGACGTCAATGCCCAGATTCATGACGACAAGGAAAATTGGATGCAGTCGGGAATTGCAAAACTGCAAAGTCGTTGCAAAGTCGCTGAATTGCCCATTTCAGAACTGGCTCGATGTGACGCCGTCATGCGTGAACAAAGACGTTGCGAGACACCCTGTATCAAAGATCAAACTTGCGCAAGACGTCGAGCAGACTCATTTCTCCTTTACTAATTCTTCCTGCTGACATCAACCAGGGAGGTTGAGACAACATCTACAGTTGGTACTTTCTTTGTGTGGAGGAAAGCTTATCTCAGCACATACAAAAGCCAAGCAAGCTCACATATCTGCTTGCACCAGCATGTTTTTCTTTTGCCCATGGAAGTGATGAGAGACAGCGTCGCGATTACCTGCATAAGCAAATTCATTTAGTATCACTGTAAACATGACGGCGACAGAGGTGAAAAAACCTTCGCTATAAAGGTATTTGTCCCTGGACCACGCAAATATTGTAGGATTTTATGTCCTGGAGTTGCTACACACAATTTACCGACAAACTGGGGATAGACGTTGTGAGAAAGCCAGGATAAGTACACACAATAACTGAGACGGTGCCTTTTCCCGAATATTGCCCAGTTGTTTCGGTTGGTTGGGAAATATTTTTATGTAAAGTTATATTACGACTGAAGGACCTGTGACTGAAAATGCCTCTGACACAGTAAGTCGTGTCTTATGAGGTTGTGACTGGAAATGTTATGACTCAAAAGAGCCGTGGCCGAAATATGGGCAATCCGCCCAAATGCTGCCATGCCCAAATTAATTACGCAGGAGTAATTTGAAAATTAACGTCACTGTATTCTGAATATTACAACTACTTGCCGAATTAGGGCCTACTGAGGCTAAGTCACTGAATGGATGGCTTGTCTGGCCAAGTCTGATGGTCTGGGCTGCTGCTTTAGCTCTTACTCCTATATCACGCTGTTACTCGTTCTTCCTCTTCTCTCACGTTCACAATATAACCCACCTTCCCAGCAAGCGGGACGCATTGTGGAAAGATATTTTCCAATCGAAGTAGAAAGTCAGGCAATATTTTATTGTTATTACCTATAAATTGCCTGTCCGTCTTGAAGCACTATAGTTTCCTCGTTGCGATCGAGGTGATTTGACTGAGGTCAGAGACCTTGCGTACATTGTCCGACTTTACGTTTATCCCCCCTTTGAACTCTACCGCCGTCGACGTCCGGAGGCCGCCGGGTCGCCGGACGTCAAGATGCTCTTGGCAGTAGAGCTCAAAATCTGGAGTCTTGCAATGTGCATCACCAATATACAGTGCACAACAAAAAGTACACTAAAAGTTTGCTCATAACTTGGGCTCGGATGCTTCAAATTTCATGAGACATCATGTGTGTGTGCCTGCGCGAAGATCATACAAGCCAGTTGGACTTGGTCATGAACCCTCTTGGACTCATCCATTGTACTCTTGCCACAAATACCCCTCTATCAGCTACAACAAATAAAGGTCAGACATCCTTAATAGTCATGAGTTTTGGAGACTGTCTTTTATAAGGAATTAGAAACTAAACTTTCATACATTTTTACTCTTGGATCATCCACTTTCTCCCCATATGGTTGAGAAGACAATGGCTTGAAAAATAGCAAGTCATAGTTTTAATTTTTCATTAAAAATTGAGATATATTTGGTCCTCTTTTGCATGGAGTTGCATCTCCGGAATCTCAAGTAGCAGTGATCAAAGGTTCAGTAAGTGGACTACATTGAGGGAGAGAGTAGTCTTCTTGCTGTCATGGTAATTGCACATTTGGTGAGAATCAAAGACGAAAAAGTTTGTGTCAAAATAGGGTGGGCAAATCTATTGGCTGACACTTCTAGTTCGCTCCTCCAACTTATTTTATTTGTAAAATTCAAAGGAAGGCCAATGCTATCCCAATATCCAACTCTAATTTAAGACTAGTGCTTTCGCGCTAGTACAGAATACAACTAGACTTTTTTGGGTAGAAACAATGGCAAAAATATAAAGTGCTATTGTATCGGGGGTCAATAAAGTCCTCGTGCTCATGCTCAACAGCAGGGCTTATTGCTCTACAACACGAGTGGTTATATATTTTTAATATATCTCAGCTTTCTTCCATACATCGCAGTTCGTTCAGTGTGGTGTCCAATAGCCCTGTAATACCGCACCAAGTATTCCCTACTGAAAACTTTGTGGTAAAAGGAAAGCAACAATTCCCTGACTGTGAAGTCCATGACATTTCCTGACTGATGTTTTGACCTGTTCTCAAAGGATCACTTTATATTGACTTCGACTTCATATTGCCCTTGAGATCCCCTCTCCCCAAACCGGTGTCAGACAATATAAGGCCAAGGACATGTTGAAATCGCCTCAGCTGAAACTCGGGCCGTACCGAGAATTGGGAATCATAGACTGCCAATGCTGTCCTCACATGCGAAAAAAATGCGAATTCTGTTCGCCAAATAATTTGAAGTGTATACATCGATGTGTGTATGTCCATGGTATGAACAGGGTGCACTTAGTTTCCTGCAGAAACCGACTTGTGACGTTTCTGTTCGGGCATCATAAGTGTGCTGCGATATTTGGATCGATGGACGGGGAACTTTGTCACGACCGATATCCACGACGTAAATTTGTCTTTCTTTGCAGAGTAAGCAAAAAAATCGCCATCAGTACTACTTCATTTAAGAGGCGGAGGTTGTAAGATGAGGTGAGTCACTCTGCACGAGGCTTCTGTTCCCATCCACTTACCGGCTTACTAAGGTCTAGAGTAAGGGCTCGATAACCTCAACATGTTGCCAACACGGACATATGAAAGTTTCATTCAATCATGACTGTTGGAAGTGAGTAATTTACGACAGTTCAAACGAAAGAAGTTTTAACTTTTTATTCATTTTGGTTTTTTTAGGAATTCAGGTGCATTCACGAGTAGTAAAGCTAACCATGAGAAAGGTCCCAGCTGTATCGTATGTTTTCAAAGAATTCAGGATGAGACATCTATCTTACTTTGATTTTTGAAGACAAATTTAGCGATGATCATAAAGCTCCTACTTGCCGCAGAAGTTGATCTTGATGCGGCAGTACACGTGTCGTCGTCATTGAATGAAGCAGTTGAAGCCAAATACAGTGCACCCTGTATATATGTACGTTTGTACGTGCACAGGTGATTTGGGAGATGCCACATGCAGTAAGTCCATTCGCCACCTCCTGCAGTGGTAACAGCCGCGTATTCAAAACCTCGAGCAATAATTTTAGACAGCGGTTTCTGTTGCGTTCGGTGGTTCCTCATGCTTGTCGAGGTCGGTCGAGACGTTCAGGGATTCCTGCAACATACGAAGAAGTGCCTGCATTACAAGAGCGCCACCGAGAGCATCGGGAACACTTGATATCTCACACTTGACTGGCAACCCCGCGATGCACTCACACTTTCACTACTGCCGGCACGTCTACATCTTATTCGCAGACGGAATGCTGAGCCATATATACTACTGTGGACGGCTGCCACTTCAAGATAGCTGGTGAGGACGTCAAAGAACCAAAGATGCTGCAGCAGCTGTGGCCAATTGTGAACCAACCGTAAGTGCCAAAAATTAGCTTTGTCATGATGATCAGGAGCGCCATCTGGGACACCAAGAAAATAATTTGTTTTGAAATTTGTGACCAAAAACTTGTGAAGGCCACTAAAGTCATGTTGGTTTTTGCCCAAAATATCCCTTACCTGTGACCAGTAAAAGCTCAGTCTGGGGAGCAGCGATAAGTACAGCAAAACACAGTTTGGTCGAAGCGAAATTGTCACTAAGAGCGGGTTGTCAGTATACCCGGATGGCAATCCTATGATATAAAAAAATGGTATTGCAGTAGTTTGTCACTATATCCGGATGTCACTATACCCGGGTTTCACTGTACTTGCAGATGAAGTTCTTCAAGTAGTCATTTGTGGAGACGAACTCCCAAAGTTTTGCTGTTATGAAGTTACGGTTAATTCTCTTAAGTTTCTCCTGGCGCTTTGCTATGGCGCCAAATTCTAATATTTTAGGACATATTCGTCCCAATAATGTATGTAAAGCTAATTTTTGGCAACTCCGCATCTTCTCGTAACCTTGAGCGCATAATGCGGGTTATAGGAAGATTCAATGACAGGAATGAGACCTGCATCGACTACGATTGGAAAAAAAGTTGCTTTCGTGCTGTTTTTTGGTTCGTGCGGTTGATTGCTTATTCAGGTATTTTGAATAACTCGTAAGGCTGCATGAGTTGACTTGAATAACTTGATAAGCAGCATCACACCAGAAAAGAGCAACTCATTTTATAGAAGTGCGTTATCATCGAGACTCTCGTGGTTTCTCCGCTAAATGCTTGAAAAAGCGTGTTCTGCTCTGAGAGTGTTTTAGTCCACAAGGAGCCTCGTCAAAATATAATATTGAACTCTTCTCCAATAAGTCCAATTTTCCAAGTGATGCCAAAATAAGCGTCTGGTCGCTTTTCTCGCGGAAATTTGGGTAAGGCAAGATTGAAACAGGCTCAACCTCGTCAAAAGGAATGTGGACGAGAATTGAGGTTCTGTATGATAGCAACTGCATGGAGGTAGTTAAGACTGGTTCTTGAAACGTTTTTTTACTCATTCTGGTGTTGCATTTTGTCTCCCAAAAATGTGGAACTGTTTCGGGCAGGGTTAGATGGTCAAATTTGCACCTCGTAGGTATCTCTGAATGGTATTTGAAAACTTACTTACGGCATATCTACGTTCCAAATCTTTATCTTAGCCAATACAAAACAGAAAGTCAATAAATGCACGGTTAAAGATTTTTTCACCCTGTGCTGTGTGTGTATGGTGCAAGTACCTGCACTCCCGCATGAGGTCAGTCACATCGCTAAAGGTTTCACTCCTAGCAGTTACATATGGAGTCAAATCTTATAAATCTATAGATCTATTGTACATTTGAGACTTACAACAATTTTGTCGGCGACTAAACTTTATCGCTCTACCAAAAAGTCACGTCCCAAAGTTATGACATGTCTCGAGGTTATAATATTCTTGCCTCTGATAATGCAATATCATTAGTTCGAGGTTCGATTGCATCAATCTCAGGAACACCAAAGAGTGAGAATCCCTCCAATATCGATTTTTTGTTCAAGAACCCCTCAGTCATAATTTATCCGCCCTCCTTTCATCACAAGGCAGGAGAGGCATTCAACATTGATAATCCTTCTCTTCTAAACACCCTCCAATCTTACTACTCAGCAATGTTCCGGCACAACCTCTCCTCCATGCGCGAGATGCACAGCTGCAGGTATTTGCACGCCACAACAAAGACGAGTGTGCGCGTCCTCGCAAGACGTCACGATAACCGACGCAACGACTGGCTTCCGGTAGGTCGTGGCAAAGATTGAAAAACTATTCAATGTTTGAATACGAAACCTTAAATAGCGATGAAGCAGGTCTGAAAGTGGCTTTCACTTGAACGAGCAAATGAAAATTCCAATAGCAGCCATTGAATATGAACGATCTAACTTTTGTTCGGTTTCGGCTTGGAGCGTACCGTAGTACCCTTCTTTAATGGCATTCAGCCGTTGAAAGGTTTTGGAGATTTTCCAGTGCCAGATCTCTGGCAAGCTTCTATAAGATATTGTAAAGACTGACAGTTAAAATGGCGCCAACTTTTCTCAGCTCACTACAGGCAATCACGAGAATGAGACCAATAAAGAGGGCAAGGTCAGTGTCATCTGTCACGTCTATCTAATAAAGTATGACTTAAGGATCATTTCGCGGGTGGCTTATAGCTTTAGTGAAAGTCGAGAAAGAGTCATACAATCATGCAAGCACATTATTGGCCCACAGCTTCAGCATTAGTCCAAGAAGAGCAGATGCTGCTCAGACATTACATTGATTTTGTGCCGATTCTCAGGGACTTTTTCATGAAATTTGTCGAAATTTCCTGGCGGAGGCTACCTACAGACAATTTTTTTAAATGTTCCTCCCTCTCGCATTTCCTTGCCTTGTGAAACTACGGGGGCAAGAAGCACAATGAATGGAAGCCAAGAGTCTAAGGAAGAAGCCATTGGTTTTGGCAGGACATTCAAAGTATATTTGTCAGTACAAGCGCTTAAAAAGTGTCCCAGATTAACCGTCTGATGTCCCCTGCTCCCTGGGATGTCCTGCCTTAGCCACATCGAGTAAACAGGAACATCAGGATTGTCCTCGAAAATGTTTCAGATCTCAGAATTGATGTTTGTTCCAGCGTCACACGCAATCAAATGGGTCTTTCTATCAGATGCAAGAGCTTATCAGTTCATTACTATATAACTGCAGACCCACGTAACAGGACAAAAATGTGTAGCAACTACTCATCAGTTTTGTCAAGCTTCAAAACCAGGAGGAATGGTGAGAGTAATTGCAATGTTCAGGTTCAAAAAGTAGGAAGAATCACTCAGAGTGGACATCTTGCATGAGCTTGTGCTCTAACTGTAGGAGAATCTTGGGCTTCCTACCACCACTGTGGAGGTTAGCCACAGGATTGTCCTCCTTGACCTCTCCAGTATGTACCTGGCTGCCGATACAGGAAATCCAGGTCTCTTGGAGATGGCTTCGCAGCCTATGCTGGAGTCCTAAGAGTCCCTCTGAGTGACAATTCACATTCTCATGTCCACATTGCAGACTTTTGGGCGTTCGCCAAAATTTCGAGCGACGTCACTTCTGCGCTCGTTGGGATATTTTGACATTTGACAGAGAATTTACGGAGGAGTACAGACAGTACACACGTAAGTGAGTACAGAAGGTGGGAACCCTCTTTCTCGATACAGCACTCTCATCTCTGCACCCACTTCCTGAAGACAGTGGCGAAGTCCTCCTTGCAGATGGTATCTCTTGGTCATTGATGAGGTCTGCATGGACGTGCTCTCCCAAGATGGCACAGTCCAGGTAGATTCCCCCTTCCCCATGTCAAAGCACCATCAGTTTATTAGCCTGCTGTTTGAACTTGACCGGGACGGGAGCACCCTTGGGCAGCCATTCCTTGCCCTGAGAATTACACTCAGGCATGAAGAAATACAGTTAGTCTCGTCCATGGCGACAATGGCGACAGGGAACGCCTCACTGAGGTTCAAAACTGTCCTCCACTCATCATCTCGTACCATGTAGCCCTCAGCAGCCCGGATAAAATCTTGGTTCCTGATTTTTCTCTCGCCCTGGTTGACCCTCTGCTCCGAGGTGCTCCCATCGTTGCTCAAATGCTCCATGCTGCAGTAAATTGGGCCCAGGGACGTGTCCTCGGACCCCAAGGATTGACTTCGATCTCAGCAACTGTCTCGGAGACCCCTGGGGAGGGCGATGAGAAAGTTGCAGGCGTTCGTTGTGATGAGACGATTTAAAAAATAATGACGCGGGATCGCTTCGCAGTTCAAACTTCAGAGTCCTTTGCAAAGTCATGCTTTGTTCCCTCATATTACTTGATTAGGTAAACCTCACTTTAGTAGTAGAAAAGATTTTGCTGCTTGCCAGCTTTCATTGAATGACATCGATTTGGAGAAGTTGTCTCTCGACCGAGTGAAGAAATATTATGGGTGGATTTTTTCTTTAGGTTGCTAGCAGATCTTACTTTAGCATAGTGTGCAAGCTCATAACTAAGTCGAACTGAGTCCATTTTAGTCGAAGTGTGTAAGAGGAGAAACAAAGCAGGTTGAAATTGAGAAAGTCTTTTTGTTCTCCTCAGTGTCATTTTAGTTATCATTGAGGGTAATGACGAGCAACAGAGGAAAGCTGCTTTTCAGGTCAAAAACAGGAAAAGCACAGATTCTCTTTAATAAAGACTAGCTGGACCAGCTAGATGGCGTCCCTTTGGGCACCCTGTCAATGTAGATGATCACACAGTGCCTTAAAGAAAAAGCAACCTGAACATTGCAGTATGAGTGCAAGGTACTTTAAGTGGCAACTTTTTTATTTCAAAGCTGAACATTGTGCAGCATAAAAGAAGTCTATGGCAGAGGGAAGCAACTTCCCCTCTTCTGTTGTCTCCCCTTCCTGCCCCTCCAAAAGTGGGGCAGTGATGGGCCAATCTCTGACAGGTCAAACTGCAGTTTCAGCTTGCCAGCCCGTGACATTTCGGCCCATCTCGGACGAGGCCAAAAATGCCGACTTTTGAGGCCCAGCGACCTCGAACGGAGGTCAGACCACACTAAAAACACTCTCCGGCCCCTCCCGCATCCCCCCGTCCAAGTCCCGCCGCGATCCGCAGCACGCCACAGCCGCTTACCCGTGACAAAGAATTCGGCCTATTTTCTTTCTAGTATGGATTGATTGATGAAGTATGCTTTATGAGTATGCTGGACTATCCATATAACGGATTTTGGGACGGGCGTAGCGAAAATTCCCTCAATATTGAGAATGCATCACAAGTTTGGTCATCAAAAAAGTCTATCACATAGGAAATTTTTGGTATGTCGAGATCCACATCATCGTTCAATAAAATTCTTGCTGCTTTCAGACGATCTCGCAAAACTGAGGTTCTGCTGTTCTCCTGAAAGACGCGATTTTCGGCTGATTGAACATTTTTCGGACAAAAAGTTGCTACGCATCCTATACGCGTCTTATGCAGGGAGTTTGCATTAGCTTGATGATCGCACTTGTTCCCGTCTCCCCAGCAATTCCCTTCAGTCGAAGGGCACTGTACGTACTCTGATTATGCTGTCACCCTCAGGAGAGAGCAAAAGTGGCGGAACAAAGAGGGCGACAGTAAAACAAGGGCAAACATCAAGGACCTGCATCGGTGCTGCATCCTGAACAACATGTTAGGTCACCTTCTGTGCATCGTATTGGACAAAGGCAGTGGATTTTTGGTCAGAACTCAATGATGGATCCAAGCGAAAAGAGGCTTGAGTCATCTCGTCAACGTTGGTAGCCAAGGGCAAAATAGGCACGCACTTGCTATTCTTGAGATTGTGCCCAACAAGACGCTTGTGACTCT
>JAAUXU010008361.1_pt1 | contig 17965 bp, 18 predicted proteins | sample 7278151 | NCBI WGS metagenome assembly JAAUXU01 (sample SAMN14350113, study PRJNA611818) | marine sediment metagenome | isolation source: surface marine sediment (1.8m) | place: French Polynesia: Moorea | collected 2018-08 | reverse complement strand
TCAAGCTGTCCTTCTGCCTCCCAGCTGCCTATCAGGGATCCAAGAGATGGCTCTGCCACGATGGACGTCTGGCTGTAACTACTAAGTCTGTGACTGGACGAACCCGGCAAGCCCAACTGGGGCTTGACCCGTCAACTGACGGCCCGCTGCCATCACTGCCACGAGCTGGGCAGAGGAGGAGAGTGTCCGGGTCAGCCCGTTCCAAAAGTAACAACAAAAATATTGAATAGGAAGCTTGTGGAGAGCGTGAAGTGCGTGATGAGGTCGAAGCGCATGAACAGTGTGAAGTACATGGTGAGCAAGGAGAGAGACAGACGGAAGTAGCGATTTATAGAATTCTCCAGAGCAAAGCCGGGAGCAGGTTCTGCTAGTTCCCTATATCTTTTTACGCAGTCCAGAAGGATATTTTAACCTAACCAACCTAATGGACTAAATACTGTTGTAGCCAAAGGAGTCTTAGATTCTCTACCTTTATGGTGCAACGTTAACACAGCACTCAAGTCCAAAAAGAGGTGCGCACACAAGTGAAGCTCAGAAGCAACTGACAACTTTGTTGTCACCACAGCGATCGCTTCCCCAATCATAAGAGCAAGATCGAATGCGATCTTTTAGTCAATGTTCAGGACTGCGTAAGCGATGACGCAAAAGATTCTCGATAAAGTATAGACTGTGCTGCTTAGGGAATAGGCACTTTATGACAAAATGACTTGCCTTCGTTGCAGATTAAAGTAGAGTCTGCTGACGGAAAGCTTCACTTTATCAAAGTTATCGTCAGCAGCCTCAAGTTCACTCTATCGACGTCTTTGCTGTAACAGGAGTCGGTCAAGTTTATGAACTAAATGCTCGGTAAGCAATGCAACTACTAACCGAGAGTCTTTTCTATAGCAGAGTTTCGACTGTGCATAAATACGGCGCTGCTCCGATGTTGCAGATCTGCGTCACTCTTAACAGACTCTACTCCAACTATCGTTGCGTGATGGGAGAGGCCCTTATCTAAATGACTCTTGGGAAAAAAGAAGCCATTTCGAGCCCATCGAAGCAGCCTTTAGGACGGCAGAAGGGTTGCCATGTGATCATGAGCTACACCCATGGATCAGCTCGACTCTCAGTGTTAGGCCTGTGCAATTAATTGGAATATTTAATGACCGATAATGGGACCCACTTAAGGTACAACCAAGGTGACGACCGAATACCCGTGGTGCCGACCCCTGCCTGCTTCACCAATGGCAGTGCTACCTCCGAGCACCTGTTCAGCGTCAGTGGCAGCAACGTGGCGGACACCAGAAGGTGGCAACTCCTTCTCTTGGACTTCAAGGTCCTGTGACCAGATTCAATGAAGTGAGTTCGCATCATCTCTAGTTGACGTCAGTTGATCGAGGTCAAGAGTTTATTGATAATCTAAGCACAACTACAGACGGATGGCTGAGATTGCCAATGTTCTTACCCATCGCACAAGCCTACTCAGTGTTACTTTCTTGCCCTCTTTTTTATTGCATTCCAAGTTCAGACGAAAGACGTCGAATTCACTTAGGCCTCGCGCAAGAGCTGCCTATTCAGGCACGACTTTTCCGTGCTGCCTGACTCACTTATGGGCCTGCGTCTCCTCCGTCTCGTTGTTGTACTCCTTCGCACTCAGTGCCGCGTTTGTCGCCACGAGGTACTCGTTTTGGCTCTTACAAAGAGACTCCAGGATGGTTACTTACTTTAGCATTCCGACTTGGCTTTTAGACGTATTTTTAGTAAAATGAGAAGCTATTTTTGTCCTTAATGGCGCAGGAGCCCCCCCCCCCTCCCCTCCAACCACAAAACCCCAGGGTATAAACTTACTTCATGGCCCTGTTCATATTATGCATCCTCGCCGCTTTCTTTTGCATGAAATTCAAGAGTACAAGTTCTGAGCACATAACGAAAAGCTGTACGAAGAGGCCAGAATGAAACTTAACAGACGCCTCGGGTTGTACAATTTATGCTTGGGCTATTCAACGTCACATTGAGAGTGTAACTAGCTTTTGTCCCTCGTAAGTGTACTTTAAACACGCTCAGTTGTTCAGGACGAATGCACGTGTGCGCTCACACCTAATGGCAAGTGCAGTGCAAGTGACTGCACTGCTCCCTCGCCCCAGACGAGGACGTCTGACGTGTTCAAAAAAGCGTTATATGCGTAAAATGAAGCACTGAAAGATTGCGAATGCGCGCGTGACAAAAAAGGAGTACAAACAAAGGGGTAAATGGGGCATGACATACGGAGGGAGGGAGGAAGACTTAGTCGAGTCAAAATTTACGTCGGTTACGTCAATCTCTCCTCCCGACAGACGTCAGGGGCTTCACTCATGTCTGGGTCGAGCACAGTCGACTTCAGCCTCCGCTCTCAGCAACAGTTACAGCTTTTCTTTCCTGGGAACTTTTTTTACAATTGTAACTTTTGGTACATGCGAAAAACTTTCTGGACCTTGTATTCATGCCAAAGTAGCTATTCAGACCCTGGAAACTCGTCCCACTGGATTAAGACGTCCCCCCTCCTATCCCAGGATCATCGGCTAAGTCACCCTTTTTTCTCCAGACAAATCGCTGGCTCGGATCTGACTTCCCCCCTCCCCCCCTCAGGGCCAGCAGAAAATGAAATATATGTATAAAGTCTTCTCCGCCTGATAACAAAAAAATTGGGGCATGATCAAGCAGCCTCGGCGGCCTCGGCGGCCTCTTCTTGACCTCTCTGTCATCAAGAGAAAGCGGGCGGGGAGGAGAACATCCTTCGCGCAAATGACGGTGACCCAGAGAAAGAAGAAATAAATGGGGGAATAGGAGCAGTAGTGGGAGGGGGAGGCCTAAGACGTATCTTGTCAAGGTGAAAGCAGCAGCCGCCCTCCTTTTTTTCCGTGGCTACGAGGCCGTTCGGCAGCTCAGACAATCCCAGATACGCCGATGCAGCTTTTGAGGCAGAAACTGCATCGGCGATAAAGTACAACATGAATATATTATAGAGATGTGACGGAAAGTACTAGTGACAATGAAAGGGGTTGTGCAGAGGACTTCGAGGCCCGTCCTCGCTGCACTGAGAGGGATTGCGGCAGGCACGGGTGCGAGGACGTCATCGATCCGCATGTCTGGTTGGCCTCAAGGTCGAAAGATCTTGGCTCAATCACATTTTGCGTGGCTCCTACAGTAGCGACAGCGCCGAGGACGAGTGCAACAGAAAGAAAATCATTGAGCTCGGGCGACCTCGAGCCTCAGTCAAGCTCGTGTAGCTCTCACCCCATAGGACGCGCGCAGTCAACGAAGAAAAGAAGAGAAAGCGACAACTTTTAACGATGAGATCAGACCCTGAAAAGGTGCATTTTCGCGCTCAAGTGCACTAAAGTCGACCACCTATTAGTGCGTCGAGCAAGTGCGGAATTGGTAGGAGCAACAAGGTGGCGGAGTGGGACGACTCCAACGGGGACAGCGGCGTTCTCCACGCTGGTTGAGGGACGTCATGCCTGTGCCCGTCATGGCCGAGTCCGCCGCCAACGGCAACGGGGTGGCAGCGGCCGCGGCGGAGCGGCGCCAGCCGCTCAAGCGGCGCAAGAGCGTCAAGAGGCAACAGCAGAAGCACTTCTTCGACTCGAGCTCCCCCATGGAGAGGCAGCTCCGCGAGACGGAGACGTGGACGCGATGCGAGATGAACATTTTCCCCAACCTGCCCACGGCGCGCGAGAGGGCGCTCTTCGTCTACGACATCCTCCCGGACGACGCCACTGGACTGGACAGGCTGTGGCCCGTCGCCATCATGCAGAAGGACTCCAGGTAGGAGGAGACCGGTGAAAGCAGAGCCGGCTGTGCATACAGCGTGAGTCATAAAAATTGTCTCGTGGGAAGAGTGAATGAAGAGGTGGAGGTGGAAAGGAGCCCCTTGACATGCAATGAAAGGGACGGAGGAGCGATATGGGGAGATTAGAGGAGTTGCCAAAAGACATCCAGAAAAAAGAGAGAAGGGTGAAGGAGTTGTACAAAGCCTCGCAGGCTTTTTTCTTGACTCACGCGGTTCACACAGTCGTGACCTGAGTTCCCCTGACTGAGTTAAGATGTCATTTAAAGATCTTGTTGAATGAGACGTCCCAACTCGAAACGAGGCCTCGGAGGCTGCCTGCGAGACCTGCAGCAGCCACTGCCTGACTGTTACAAGCACTCGACGTTGCTACGTGATCCTGCCAAGCAAAGGATTTGGTGTCGAAGAGTCGAGGCCTCGATTTCCCGAGATTTTCGCGCTGACTTTGACGGTGACCTCCGAATGTTATTACTATGACTGGGGTATCTGAGCTCTTTGGGTGGAGACAGACAGACCTTCACAGTTCGCGGTCAGAACACTGAAGAGGACGAGTAAACTGTCACCAGTAGAACGCAAACATTCTTTTTCTGCAGTCCTTGTTCTCCTTTGTAAAGAAAAATTGAGACGCAGTAAGTGATGGGTCTTTCAATGCTCTGAGCTCATATCACTCCCAAGTCACACAGCAGCTATACATCAAGTCGTCGTTAACATACAAGAGGTTTGAGGAGAATTTTGTTCCTCTGCGCAAGGTACAGGGTGCGCGGCAAAAAGCCTTCCGTCAGTTCTTGGCTTATAGCCCAGCTGAGCACTACATTCTCAGTGCTGCCAGTGCATGTTGACGGCCAGGGCAAAGTTCGACCCGGGGGGAAAAAGGGCACTCATATACGTGTCAGACTTGGTACCTTTTCATAGATGAGGGAGCAAAAGTGTTCTGCATCCAACTTTGCAGGGCTTTTTGCACTCAAGTTTTAAATCAAGTTGACATCTCATGATGGTGAGGAGAGCTGAGTTTTTTTTGAGCGCCCGTGAGCTGCATCTGAGCACCCGTACAGGGTTAAAAGGGCTGCATCAGACAAGAACTGCTCACGCCTCCAGTCAAACCGAGCCGGAACTCGATACAGCCCCGATCGAGGATCAGCATTCACGGTCATGGAAAATGTCAGCTGTAATCTTCACAACACGTCCTCAACATGGACGAGGCCACCAAGATCAACGTCATCAGCGCCTGCAACTCGGTCAAGAAGAGGCCAAAGTAGACGCAGAAGACATTCCCAACCTCAAAAAGTCAACGATTGAGCAAAGAGGAGGTACTTCATTGCTCTCTCCTTGTCTTTCCCATGACCACCAGCACGCACTGGCGACACTGACAAAATGTTGTGCCTCAGGCAGCTTTAGCAGAGCTGCAGAACTTTCCTGGAGACTCCATCTCTGCCAAATGTCCAAGCTCCAAATGCCCTGGTAAGGTCAAATGTTGCCAGAGAACAAATGAATCTTGCACAGGATAAAGTTGGGTTCGGGTTGTCTCGGGCTCAGGAGAGTCCAGTTCGAGCTCAACTGGGGAACCTTTTGAATGGGGTAAAATTGGGTCACAAATGAAGGCAAGAATGCATTTTCAACATGCAGAATGTTTCCACCAGAAAGGATGACTGAGTCAAGTCTGTAAGTCTCTCTTTTGTGTAGCATCAGGTTCTGACTAGTTGGGGTTGGCCAAAGCAGGGTTGGGGATTTTCGGGCTTCGGGCTAACCCGGTTACACCACTACCTGCATGCACCAGAGATATCTTAGCTCGCCTGGGCTCGAATTCCCATGCAATTCGCGTGGCTCTCGTCTCAGCTTCCATGGCCAATCCAGAGAGGCGGTCTGTCTGCTCGCTCCAAAGGGGCGACAAAAGCGCAAGCGTAAGTCAGCTGTCGATGGAGTCAAGACAACGAAACCAATTTATAACGTAATTAAACAGAACTGTGCAAGTTTTTAGAGGACATGAAACAATTTAAATTTGTGTTGGAAGGCTCTTCAAATGTGTAGATGTTATTGATTTTTGAAATGGATCCTTTTTTTTTAAGTGTTCTCCTCACATAGTCACCCAAAATGCTCTCACTTGTGCGCTTGGCAGCATGGTGCACTTTTATTGTCATATATGAACGAGCAAGGGTCTTAACCAATGCCAATACATGATTTTCTAAGGGTGGCATATCTAGCATATGTTCATGTGGACATTTGAAGAGCTAATGTCGAAGTGCTAAGGCATTGTTTAGCACACAGTCAGCCACAAGTTGTTCTCATTGGGCAGCCTCTTGGACCACCTCCTTCACATCAGGACTCGGACCTGGAGTTTGGCACAAAGGACAGCCAAAGGCAGCACAAACTCGCCCCATAAATCCACGATCCATTCCAATTCACGCGATTTTTCTCTATATCCTGATTCAATGTTTGCCTCCATCGACAGCTGACCTTCTCTCATTGTTTCGTCCCCATTTGCGCCCGGTGCAGTCTGCCTGTGCATGCGGCCTCTCCCCCTTCTCTCTCTGGGCCAATCCCAGTTGCCAACCAAACTCTCACTCATATATGGCAAAGCTTCCCGGTCACCCATGGCAACCCTGGCGGCGGTGGCCTCGTCTTCCTAGGGAGGAGATGCCTCTCAATATTGAGCGAAAAGCTTCATCTTTTTTCAGCCCTCCCAAAATGATCTTGCAGAATGATGCAAAATCTGTGACGCCAGAGTTCAGCCCCAAATTACCTTCCCGAGCCAGCCGCAGATTCCATTTGTGGGTGCCTGCGACAAAGTGCAACGCGAACTATTTGTATATTGCCATAAGAGACTCAAAGCCCGTTTGATGGGGACTCCTGCGTGTTGCGCAGGCAAGCATGAAACCTCCGTCCTGCGGCACAGCCTCATTTTGCAGCCTCCGCCGCCAATTGAGCGATGCCGGCAAAGCTCACTTTCTCTCTGGAGACTGGACGCGTGTGCTCCACTACTACAACGAGGCGTGCCTCTTCAGCAGCGCCAAGGGCCTCGGCCACACGCTGGCCAGGAGAGCCGCCTACTTGTTGCAGACGGACGAGATCGACCTAGCAATGAGGAAATTCGCGACAGTCCAGAGATGTCGATGCTGAAGCAGATTTTTTGTCGAGGTTTTGTGCGTCCGGAGACGTCACAAGCTCGCCACTTTGGCGGTCTTGCAAAAACTGAGACCCAGACTGGACTGTCGCGAATTTGGCCATGATGCAGGGATATCCGACAAGCCTTTGAGCTGGGTTGCCTGGAAGAGGAGCTCATGGAGTTTCTTCTCGCACACTCGGTGGAGTCTCCGCCAGCGTCAGATGTAAGTGTTGCAGTCCTTGGCAAATTTCTGCACCGAAACAGTCTTTCTCTGAAGGTCCCTTCTTCCCTGGAGCGCACGTTCGACACGCTGGACGACCCCGACGTGTCTCGCCCGTCCAAATTGCGGTTCGTGGAGAAGTTGCGCGGCCAGTTGAACGAGATCCGCGTGGAGAGGAAGGGCAGGCCCAGCGATGAGGACGTCGACAGAGTCGTCAACGGCATCAGGGACTTTGTGGCCAACACCAACAAGGACGAAGCAGGCTGCCAGATGACTCCTCCTTCGTCTGAGCCGAGACCTGCCCTTAGCGCGCCATCGTTGTCATCGCGCAACCCTTCGTTTCCCTCCTTCTCGTCCAAGGTCGGGGTTGCGTTCGACTCGGACAAGGGCAGGCTCATGAGGGTGGAGAGCGAAAACATCAAGCTGGGCGAGCTCATCATGGTAGAGAGGCCGCACACGCTCTTCTTCTGCCCAACGAAGGATAAGGTCAGTCTTAAGTCAGTACATTGACTCCACGACCAAGTCACCCGGGGCCTTTGACACCGTCGTAATGCTGCACTTGATAGTCAACACCCACAATGTCATCATCATCAGTCACAGCTCATACGTCACACAGAGGCTGTGGTGAATATAGAATCAAAAAAAGGTCTGGGAAAGCTGTTTTCTTCCACTGAACAGGCTATGGCTGTAGGCTTCAAAACAAGCTTAATTCGAATATATGACCTTGCTCAAAAGGCTTAGAGTCTATTTTCATCAGAGGCGTATGCACAGAGGTGGGTGGCTTAAGGGGCTTAAGCCCTCCCCCCCCCCCTCGAAAAATATTGAAGGCCCTGTAAATTTGGGGAAAAAAATTGCTGATTCCTGTTGGTACACTGAGTGATGTCCCCTTAATAGGTCAATGCCTACTGAAGTGAGCTCTGATAAAGCCAAATCCACCCATGGCAAAGGCATCTTTGGCATTGTAACCCTGTCCTCCTCCAAAGAAGTTAACCAAGCCCCGACCAAAAGAAAAATCCTGCCCCTGTTCGTGTTGGTGCAATTGTGCGTACTTTTTTCCCCCTCGCTATTTACACGACATCTCCTTTTATTTGGGCCTGTAGCGAAGAACTCTGCTGTTCTTCAGAGGGACTCTTCAACGTTGCGGCCTAAGAGGATCACCAACAACTTAACCGAGTTTTGCGATTTTTGTGACTCAAGGGTAGACACACTCAGAAGGAGTTCACCTTTTCTCGCGTCAGAAAAAATGAGAGAGATAAGCCAAGTTTGGTGGGTGTGACAAAGTCTTCCTCGGATAGCCCATGAATCATCATGAGGGTCCTGTCAGGGAACATCAACACCAAGATGGACGAGACTTGGTCAAGGGACTTCAAGTCCGCATCTGCGCGATTTTGATCAATGAGAACAGAAGTTATGAGTAAGGAAGGGCTTTTCTCTGTGCCTCCACTTGAATCCACGACTGTTCAAGCCAAGAGGAAAGCAGCAAATTCACGTCAGAAGATTGTTCTGCCACTTCTTCAAATTCAACGACCATCTTCCCACTCAATGATGCTGATCCCTGAGCCAGAAGATTGCTGGTATGCCAAGTACCGTTGTTAGGGCCTTTGCCTCCAGACTGAACAATGAAGAAATGGTAAGAGACAAGTAATTCATCAGCCCCTAAGCCCACCAGAGCTAATCTCTCTTGCTCCAGTGGATCCTGCAGACATGACAGCCCAGAAATACATTCAGAGCAAATCCCACTCAGACTCACTAAAGGCAAAAAAAGGCCGAACCCGGTAAGATCAGGTCAGGGCGGGCAACAAGGGAGAGGGCGTCTTGACCTCGGGATTGAGAGGCAACTTGTAACAATCCACGGTCATCTCACCGCATTTTCTATTCTCTGGTGCAGTATAAGACGCACTTATTGACCCCTGCAAAGGGTGAAAGTTTAGAACAGTCAAATCACGGGATGACGCATTTTTCTACCAGCACGACAAAATGCATCAATATGTTGAGGTTACACATATACTGGGTGGACCGAACATGTTCGGAATATAACAATTTCGCGATTAAGACCAACCCAACATCTCCCAGGGGGGACTCTGCCAATCCCAGACACTCTGGAGGGACTCTTTTGTCATTCCAATTCTTCGCACCAAAGGAAATTGTGATTTTTCTTCAAGCCCTCCGAGCTTTTGCTTGATCTGATCAAAGTCAACCTGACAGCCAAGAAAAACAGATGTCCCGCGAAAGAAGGAGAAGTCAGGTCATCTCGTGCCCTCAGACCCGGTCTCAGCTGCTCCATCACGTTTCATTATATAAAGAAGCAGACAAAAGCAGTGACAGCAGACTCAAAGGTGAGGGTGACACCAAAGTCGACGATTCGGAAGCTTTGACTGGTCAAGGCGTGAGGGGCAACGATCCGGAGGAGCCCCACCAGGAGCACTCTCAGGCTCGGCATGGGCCTCCAGACGAGCAGGTGGGCGACGAGGAAGGCGCTGTCTGATGACATCAAGGTGAAGCTCTTCAATAAGGGGAGAAAGGCTGATGCTGGGACGCTCTGTCATGACAGAGTGTGCCAGCTCATTGGTCATCTGCACAGTGACAAGCCCATCTTATTTGCAGACAAAAAAATTATTCACTGTGCAAGTGCACAATGTGCAGAATGATCGAGTATACTGTAAAGGGCTTTTTTAGGCGTCCCCCTGGAAAAGAGATCTATCTTGGGAAGAAAGAAGCCTGCATCAGTCAAGGCGTGGGCAGGCATCACATCAGATGAGCCCCACTCATTTTGTGAAGACCAACCAGCACGTGTGCTGCGAGATGCTGGTGGCCAAGATCTTGCCCTGGCTGACGCAGCAGTTCTCGAATCTTGCATCAGTCACACTGCTCAACACGCACTAGGGCGGGCGGTGGTTTACACGGTCTGAAACTTGAGACATTGCGGGATCTTAAGTCGGCCTGACCCCATAGATTTTTTGTCTGGTCGATCCTTGAAAGCAGCGCTTGCCCAAAAACACATCATTCTGTGGACTCTCACAAGGTTACGTTGATCCAAGCATGGGACGGCATCACCCGTAGCTCCTGGAGCTCCTCCATGATGATCCAGCTGCCCAATCCCTGCCCACCGCACCACCAATTGCACCTCATTCATACCTATGTCAGGCAATGTAAAGATCAAATGCAAGAACATTGGATACTTGTTCACAATCCATCCTGGATGAGGAGCAGACACATGTGAAGCATAAGAGTAAGAAAACCACCATGCAGAACTCCTGGAGGTGTCCTTGGACAAGATGCCGCCACGTTCTAAACTGCCTCTTCCGCATCCGCTTGGTCAGCGTCAAAGTGTCTTTGACATGTTGAGTCTTCATTGGGGTCATTGGGATTCACTAAGTGGCAGCAATGCACCAATACATTATAGAGGTAGATCCCAACCCCCTTCCCCGCCCTTATGGATCCGGTTGACGTCGAGATATGGGGGTAACCCATGGCAGGTGATATCCCTCCCAGGCTGGTCTTGCTCGAGGATCACTGGCTCTAGAGCAGCCCAAGACCACTAGAAAGCTTTTGGCGTTGCGCCTCTTGGCTACTCCAAACAGCCCATGGAGGTCCTTGCCAGAGGTCTCACCAATCTTCACCTCCTCGAGAACAAGGTCAAGCCTTCAAACCTTCAAGGTCACTGTGTCGGGCAAGAGGCTGACAGACCTGTCAACCTAACTGGGCAAGGACAGCACCCGCCCGACCAGGCCTGCTTTGCGCAGGCCTAAGTGGGGCTAGAAAGATGAGAGAATCTGCGTCAGTGAGAGGTGTCCACCACTGACGCACGAGTCCTCTCGGGGACTGATTAAAGGTTCCAAACAACAGAATCGGCCTTTTTTTTAAAAAAAAAAGTTTACTACAGCCTCAATGTGTACTTATGTAACTCTGTGACGCAAAACCAATGATGACCTGTTCACTACAGATCTCTTTGCTGAAGACTCACTGCCTGCACTGCATGCGATACAGTTCTGCCCCGTTACCGTGTCACGAGTGCTGCGTGGTTTGCTTCTGCTCCGTGGAGTGCCGCGCGGCCGCCAACGCCTCCTATCACCGCTACGAGTGTCGCATGAAACTGTACGAGATGCTCCACTACATGGGCGACGAGTACATAGACGTGTTCATGGCTGTCAGGACCGTCACGCAAAGGCCGCTCGACTACTTCATGGAGCGGAGTCACCTGCTATGGAGGATCCTTGATCTTGAATTTCCGGAGTTGATCAGTAAGTAGTTCGCCTCGGGGTCAATCTTGGCAACACTGTCTCCTTCTGTCTGTCTGTCTCTCCACGTAGTCGAGACTGAAGCTTGGGAATGTGACAGCATCGAGTCCCTTCTCAGACTCATGGGCCACCAGAAGGACATCGACGAGTCCCTCCTGTTAAGAAATGCCGTGATCGCGGTCTTCTTCCTCCGGGCGCTGCAGACGGCCAGATACTTCGACGGTTGGCTCACCAGGAAGCATCCAGGAGACCGGAGATTGCAGTAAGGAGGAGAAGCTCGTGCCCAAAAATGAAGTGCCAAATCTTTCTCTTGGCATCATGGCACCCACTTCAGTGTCCGTTCTCTTTCCGAAGGACTGAAGAGGTCGCAAATCCACCCATGAATATGCTAACGACGTCCTTTCAGCTTTGTGCCAACAACAATGTGTTTGGTAAATGGTGATTGCGCTACAATTCTTTTGGCAAAAAAAGCAACATGTGCGCGCCAAACACTCAGTGTTGCACTATGGGGACGAGAAAGTTTAGGCAAGTAGATTGTATTTGGCCAAGAGCGGAACTGCGCGTCGTCTCCGTCACTCCAGTCACTTTGAAGCTCCGGAGTCTGGAGCCACTTTGACTGACACCGGAACAGACATATTACATTGATGTGACTGTACAAATGTGTGTGTCGCTCATACGTGTTACGACACATTTCTAATATCACAGGAATTCCAGCAAATATTCCTTATGTGCGACGCAACTGTGTGATCTCTGGCGAGATCACTTGTGTGCCACAAATACTGGTCGACTTCTGTGTCCGTGTAAACGGTCCCTTAGAGGCAGTCCGGCTCGCATGGTAGCCCTGTGTACGCAGTCCGGTGACGAGTGACATCTGTTCGTCCACAGGGAGCCGGAGAAGCTGATCCTCTGCGTGTTGAATCACGTCATCAACATCCAGCTGTCCAACGCGGAGCCCTTCACCCGCCTCATCAGCTCGGGGATCAGCGGCCGGAGGGACGACGACGTCTACTTCCAACTTGAGGTACGGCCTGTGCACACTTGCACTTCCATACTGTGTCAGCGCGACATACAACATGTAGCTCAAGCAGGATGATATCTGGATAATAACGGCAACCTCACGTTCCTCCGCGGAATTTCGTTCATCTGAAAATTGCCATTACCGAGAAACGCAAATTCTGTGTACAGGGTGCTAGAGAAATGAGCAATCGAGGCTGAGAAGGCTCGTGTTTGACAGTCTCATAACTTATACGTTCATGTATGGGCAGCTGCGTGTGGACAAACTTTTAAAGACATGAAAATTGTAACCCTAACATTACAACTTCACAAACCCTCTCTTTACAGCGTTTCAAAAGCTGGAGGCCTCAGTACTTAAAGTGTCATTTACCGGACTCTGACAAAAATCGAGCGGAGAAGGCAGCGTTGCCAGTTTGTCTATGCAGTAGAGAAACTGGCAACGCTTGAGTTCCGGATCACGTTGAAAATGTTCCTGGGAAATGGCGAAATGGAGGGTTGGATCCGGCGACTTCAGATCCGGAGACCTGAGAAGTCCTGGATTACTTAGAGATGCAAGGAAGGCACTTGATTAGGCTGAGATGCATAAGGAGCAATGACTGGCATGTTATAAGACTGACCAGAATTCAGAATGTTCTGAAATTTGGCGATGAATGAGCCAGCAGCAGATCTCTGTACCGATGTGGACTTGATGGTCTCCAAGGCCCGGTTCAGCATCCTCTTCCAGGTTTGGCGCCCTCTTCCAGCAGCGTGATTTTCTTCGTCGAGAACTCGAATCCTCGCAGAGCCATATTTTGCGCCCGTCTAAAACGCACCTTTATTGGCTAAAAAAGCTTGGTCAGAAGGAAGAAGCTGATGCAAAGAGGAATACTGTTGCTTTGAAGACACACCGAAATCCGGGTTCGTCTGACCTGGAAATGTGCGAATTCAATCCGGGGATTTCGTGGACTTTCGCGAAAGTTTTTCGGTCCTGAGAATGTCGAAATCCTCTGGAAACGTCCATTCATCCCTCGCACGGGGTTTTCGTAGCCTCTGGCACGAAAAACGTAACTTTCTTAATATTGCAGCGATGCAGAGCCCTCCTCACCGGTGCTGAAGTGAGTCAGGAAAAGCAAGTTCGAGTCGGGTCAGGCCAAAATATGAATCGGATGGAATCGGGGTAAAATCTGACTCGAATCAAGCCTGACTCGACCTCAGCACTACTCTTCACACCGTTGGAAGGCTCAAGGCCACAGTTATTTACTTCATTTTTGGACCAAATTGCTTGTTAGAAGCTGCGCTGAGTGTACCAAACTACCACGCACGCTCGGCTCGTCACTACCGAGCCAGGAGTTCGCTCACATCTGCTCGCCCCTGTAGGACAGGAAGTTCTGCGTTGGCTGCACATTTCGCAGGGGTTTTTGCGAAGTCAGCAGTTGCCATGGGTCGAATGAGCTGTCCCTGAAAGAAAAAAAAAGATCCGATGTGATCCGATCTGGATTCATCATCAGCTGGCGAGCCCGCCGGGCTCGACTCAGTGTCTTCCCGGCCCGAAGTCTCGGCCCGCTCCCATCCCCACGCCGGACAAAGTCCTTTAGGGGAGATTTGGCTCCCTCCGCCCCCAAACAAATGTCCGCCGAGTGAATGGTTCTTGGCCGGGTCGGGGTGTATACGAAACATCAATGAATGCCGAGGGCTCAAAGGAGTTCGTGGTGTTCCTGGCCCGACCTCAGTAGTCATGTTTGTCTGGGCAAGAAACGCTAGAACGTTGTCAAACATCATCAATTTAGAATGTTTTTAAATGGGTGTGTCTGTACCTATTACGACCACCACCCCGGGTGAGGCTTCGCCCCCCTCGACCACCGGGGACGGAGTGCACGTCTTATTTCTCTAAAGAGATGTAGCTTTTTCGTGTGTTGTTGCTTGAGTTAGCCTTAAGCATGAAGCACTTCTTTTTGGAAAAATAATCTGTAAGTCCCCCCAAAGTACTTTATTGAACCCTGAGGTTCGCCCTGAAATTACAGCCAAAGCAAATCTGACATTGAAGCTAACAAATAGTTGGCCAATATTTGCTCATCTTTGCAGCTTCTCATTGCTTGGACCATTTTGTCTTTGAACCATGATCGGACAGTTATTTTGGGATGCGGGATTAAAAGTGACGTCACAAATGACGTGAGTGAATATTGCACTTATCGGAAGTGGATTTTTGCCAGCTTTGTCATCGAATCGAGTCATTCATGAAGTGAACAAATTACCGCAACTGTTACGCGCGCAGGTTGGTCGTCAGTTCTTCGAGTGGGAGCGCATCGGCAGCTGCATCTCCTCCAGCTTGTCCCTGGTGAATCACTCGTGCGACGCCAATGCAACCAGGTTCTTCATGGGCGACCAGATCGTGCTCGTGGCCATCAGGCACATCGCGAAGGTGATGTTAAATGTACCTTTCTGCCCAATCCGGATGCTATCTGGCTGACGGATATGGATCTGACAATATTGACACATTCCATTTTGTCTGACTCATACGGTACCACGAGCTATCACACTCTCTGCAGCAAGCGTGTCTTTGGACTTGGCAAACTTGTACCCACAGGGCGAGGAAATCACCATCTCCTACGACGGCGTGCACCACTCCACCCGTCCCCTGCTCAGCCGCCAGTTGCACGTGTGTCGCAAGTTCTTCTTCTCGTGTGAGTGCCCCGCGTGCCAGAACGACTGGGTCGTGTACGAGGACATGCCGGACGTGTTGCTGCACGTGCCCAATTTCGAGGCGGAGGCGCAGTTCAAGGTGCGAATAGGCGACAAAGTGGACTTGGTGAGTGCAACACACAGAGCGACGACAACAAGAAGAAGCCCAGAAAAAAACCCTTCAGTTCCTCCGCTAGGTGTCGGCCATAGATCAGCTGAAGTTGCGCGCCGAGAACGAGTTCCGCCAGGGGCTGGTGGAGGCCGCCTTGGACTCGCTGGACCAGCTCTCCATCCTGCTGGAGGGCGAAATCAACAAGCCTCACCAGTACCACGTGCAGGCATCGCAGGCGGCAACGTTGTGCGTCAAGACGAAATATCTACAGGTGCGCTGTCTCCCTGGAGAGAAATGTGTCTGCTATTTGCCCTCCTCCTCACTGCTTTGCTGCAAACCGTTGTGGGCCTGACAGGCCCAGGCCTGACAGGCCCACACTGTACCAGAACTGCGCATGCAGCGTCATGAACGCAAATACAGTGTCTTTCAATTGTGGCTGGAATGTTAGTCTAAAGCTATGTGTAAGTCCCAATGCTGATTGAATTTTCGCCCTTTTCTATTGAAAGCAGGCTTTACGTTTACAAACATTGTGTTAAAGACGTCTCCCATCGGACTGACCTCAGTCTTGTTATGGTCGGCAGCAGCGTTACAACCAATAGCTGCTAGACGTGGGTCTCTGAGAACGTAGATAACGGTCTTGGCGCACTCTGCGCCAGCCGACTCGGCTTAAACTTGGTTCGCAGTTCCTCCAAGAGCTACAGAGATAATGTTATGTTAGCCTGGGGCAGAGACACGCTGACTTTTGGACTTTGTATATAAACGTGCATGTTCACGCGGTCTGTAAAGTTGTCATTAATCGTATGTGTGTATTAAACCCAGAGTTTTCTTTGTGCTACTACGCCATTGCTTGTATCAAGGCCAGATTTGGATTCATACTCCGACTGAAAATGAAAGACCCTGTACACTCAAATTTAAGGCACTACATACAGTTATGCATTTGTGCACTACGTATGACGCTTTGACAGATATTATCCTGCTTAGGACGCCATTGATGAGGTGAGACAGATCGACGTCGTCACCCGTGGGATCCCGCCGAGGTTTGTCAACGGGCGCATCGTCGAGAACAACGAGGAGGAGGAAGACGACAAAAAAGTCCTCAAGAGAAGGAAGAGCGTCAAGAAGAAGAAGAAATCATCAGAGACTTTAGAAGACAATGCAACGAAGGACAATCATATTGGTGATGCTGAAAAAGGGATCTCGACTAGACAGAGTGAAGAGCTTCCAGAGGGAGCTCCCGGAAGCTCGACTGCTGGCATTAGACAGGAGACAATCGAAGAAGTCCTCCAGGAGGACGTCTGCGAGGTTGAGCAAGTCGTTCTTCCTGTCGGACACGAAGACGATGCGCCAACTCGGCATGAAGCTGAGGGAAGTGAGGAGAGTAACAAAGACCAAGTCGCCAACGAAAGTAACGCTTCTTCAGATCCACAGCGGTCGGAGCGAGTCGAGGAGCACGACAAGTCTGACTCTGTCGACATTGATGCAGTCAAGGAAGATGCCAACAACAACTACAGTCCAAGCAGCTTAGATCTTGAGAAGGACCAAGCGGCTGAAAGTAATGCAAAGAAGTGTTCAAGGACACATAGAAGAGATCTCGACAGTACAATTAGCATCATACTTCTGGAGCAAGGTGAGGCTCAGCTACCTCCTGTTTTCAATGATACATCAAGTATGATACATCAAGATCAAATGATCATCGCAGCTGAGAAGTCCAACGATGTCACAACTTCTGTTGAAATCCAGGCTACAGAGAGCGGCCAAGACTCAGGAGGATCCACTTGCTTGATCGCTGATGAAGGCGATGACCGAGAAGTCGTCGGGAAACCTCTGACAGACGGCGTTATAGAGAACGGCGTCGCCAGCCAGAATGATGATGTTGACGACGGAGCTGGCAAAGACCAAAGTGAGGTCCACAGGGTGCCCGAGTTCACCCTGGAGAGGGAGAAATCCCCACCCGAAGAGGTCGTCAGTTATCCTAACCTTGTCTCACTCACTTCTGACGCTGGTTTCATGGAAAGTGATATCCTGAAGGACGTTTGCGTGCTGGAAATCAGTGCTCACCAAAAGTCCACTCTCGACCAAGAGGTTGAAGAAGGAGAACTTTCCTCCAGCACAAACAGCTTGGTCAAGAGCTGGAGCGCTGAGGACGACGCTTTTGCATCTGCTGAAGACAGTTCAGATGACTCCTCGGAAAAGGTCCTCCTGCCACAAGATCCTCCCCCTGGAGACAAGGACGTGAGATTGGGACCTTTGGAGATCCCGGACTTGTACGCCGTCACACCCGCCCAAGCCAGGAAGGACTTCACCGTGCAGAACGTTTTACTTGCCACCGCCATGAGCATGGTGAGGAACGTCAAGTGTCTCGCCATCGAGCCTCCGCTGAGGGGCATCCTGAAGAAGACGAGCTGCATCTCGGTCGTGCCCGCGGAGGAGTCCCCGACTGCCCCGCCCGGCAGGAAGGTCAAGATTCCGCCGCCACCTCAGACGGAGCGGATTCCGCCCCCGCCGTCGCTGGAGAAGTTGCCAACGTTGCCGCCCACCATCGACTGCTTCATGCTCCAGGAGTGCGAAAATCTGGTCGCCAATTCTCGTCCAAAGGAGAGGAGGGCAGCTCGTTGGTTGTAGTGCCCCTTTCATGTTCTTCACTTTCGCTGGTTGTTAGCAATAAAAGCTATATTATACAGTCGAGTGTAAACAGAGAGGACCATAACGAACTCTGTCCGTACGATAACGATTTAGCGTAAGCGACCCCGGACAAAGTGCTTAAGACCCAAGCAAAGTACACTTACACTAGGACTTAGAGTTACGTGCCGCGGAGCTC
>JAAUXU010034921.1_pt1 | contig 17969 bp, 20 predicted proteins | sample 7278151 | NCBI WGS metagenome assembly JAAUXU01 (sample SAMN14350113, study PRJNA611818) | marine sediment metagenome | isolation source: surface marine sediment (1.8m) | place: French Polynesia: Moorea | collected 2018-08 | reverse complement strand
GTGCTGTTAATGTCGGGGGGGGGGGGGGCAGGTTCAAAAAGAGTGTATTGTTAAAGTAAGTTAAAGATAATTGCATTAAGCGCCATTATTCACATCTACTGGGTAAAGGGAACAAAGTGGAGCTAACCTTCATAGTCCAAAACATAATTGTCAACGGTCGGGTGACCAAACACAAGGTTGCGTGAGGCTTCGTCAATGATTACATGAGCAGAGGCGCGTGTCAGCAACTTCCATAGCTCTAACTGTAAGATATCCATTAGTGCTTCATTGCCCTCCACTGTGCCCAAGATTCTGCCATTAACATTTGGGATCCCAAAAGTGAAAGTAAGAACAGAGTCAGCAACCGGAGAAATATGCAGTGCTTTAACCGCACAAGCATGTGAGTATGTTTCAATCTTATCCGATAAAAGTGCGATCGGTCAATAAAGAAGGGAAATTCCCATTTCACTTTCTGCACTTTGCACTCACTTCTAATTAATTTTGGCCGCCAATCTTGCCTGTTAACAGAGAACTTGTTCAGTCTGGCGGAGAAAGTGAATCATGTGCACAAGGCTGGTTCCACAATGTCAATTTTGGTTTTTTTTCTGGGATGGACACTCTTTTTGCTGGAACAGTCTTACTTTTTTACCTGTAAAGTGCCAAAAAGCGTACTGTCTGTCGGACAACTTGCGCATAGTGAATGGTCCTTAAGAAAGATTTTTTCACCGAACTCTTAATGTTTTGGCCCAAGGCCCAAACCCCAGAAGGTCCATGCACCATTTTCGGTACCTTTTCGAGGTAGCCCAATGTGCACTGAAATCTGTGCACCCAATAGTGGACAATTTAACGCGATGCATGATGTCAGAGAGTGCAATGGAGGTAGTGTTCAAGGTCATGAACATACGAAGAAAATTTAGAGAAAACTTGAAGCTGTCTTCGAAGAGGGGATCGGACATTATTTTAATCAACTCTGAAGGTACCTCAGGGATTTTGCCTTTCAGCTTTTTTCTGCATTGCAGCAGAATTTGGAGGTTCGTCTTCGTGAATTTTACTTTAGGCTGAAATTTGCATTTCTTTCTTCCCCAGGTGACTGCAGGCATTATTGTAACATGGAGCAAGCACCAAGAGCAAGTTTCTTGCAAATGTTTGTAATGACGGATGAACAGGAGCATGCGTGACCTCTGTTTTCCGAGGCTTCAGAAGTCTGAAGCCACGGCACTCCTGCACAACAACTGAATATACATGAGCGCAGAATATACTTCACCCTGTTATAACCATGAAGCTCCTGATCATTGAGGAGGGGCTGGCGTGACAGTTATGGATTTTCTCAGTTTTCTCTGTTCAAAGACAGCCTTTGAGCATTGTCAATCCTATGTTTTCTATGTAGCGCAAAAACTGATGTGAGCTTTTCACACTTTAATAGCATGGCCCTCAGACATCAGACAAAGCCTGCCGGAGGATTCAATTTCCTCTCACTTGTTCCCCTACAACAATGACCACGTTTAAAATAACCCTCAAGTGATGAATTCCTTGGAAAAGTTGCGACATTTGACGCATTCTGTAGTTGATTGTTTTCCAAAGAGAAAAACCGGCCATGAAAATCTGTACAGAAAACATATTCTTAATGTGAGATAATTCATCTAACGTTACCCAATTTAAACATTGAATAAAAATTAATAATCGAAATAAAATTTCGATCCATAGTGCACGAATGAATTATTTGACTACAAAATTCGTGGGTTTCCATGCAGAAATGGTGGACAGGACATATGAGGCCTTATTCTGCACCACCGACAAGAGTAACAAGCCCACCATTGCAAGCAACACATACTGAAACTATGCCAGTGTAAATGCACCCTAACCTACCTATACGGGCAGATAAATCCGGATGTTTCCTTACTGTTCACGTCCCACATTCGGGCAATCATCATTGCATGGGAGAGGCCATTTGGGTAATTCTTAACCTTATGGCGTACCATATGATTATGCCAAATTACAGTAGCAAGTAATGAATTACTACCTTGATTGTCAGTACAAGACAATGAGGGGAAAACTATAGACTAATGTCTGCAGAAACCTATATATTATAAGGGGTAAGGGGTTACTGTCATGTAAATGTTACATGCAATACTTCTTTCATGTAATGCTTCACGTGACACCTACACTTTTTTGGTTTTGGGGTCCTTCTCGCACACTTCTGCAAGCTTTATGCGCCCCGAAGCAAACTCTCAAGATTGAGTCTAGTCCAAGCTTTAATTTATGCTATAGTATGGCTGTGTAATGTTAGTATAAACAGAGTTAAAGCAAGATGTCTGAGCTCTGGTAAAAACTTGTCACGTGCACTTCAGAAGATTGTGTAGTTTGCTAAGGTTTCTGGTTCAGTCATGTCACTAAAGTCGCAATAAAGTTCATAAAAATCAACACTAAATTGCTCATTTTTGGCCTCAAAAACATACGCAAAATTGACATCTGCTCTATGTGCATCCCCCAAAAGCTATCAGCATATTTCACCAACCACCTGATGAATGACTGCATCCTGACGATTGGTAACGCCAGCAGAAGCACTGCTATTTGTACGAGGCCAAGAACCATGCCTCATTCATCTTAGAGTGCTCAAACTTAATATTAAATTCCAAAATCAATTAGGAATAAAATTAATATTTAAAGACCCTGAGTAACTTCGACCAGAACATTGAATGTGTTGCAGAAATTGAACTTCTTGCAAAAACTGACAGTTGACTGTACTAAGACGCCTGTGTGCCTTCTTCAAGTAAGTGCTGCACTTTTCAACTCAATGCTGCGCTGTTGAAAAGTACCCGGATGAGTCTTTTGTCTGACTGAGTTTTCTTCACGTGCGATCCCTCCCGTTTCTCCATCATTTCCCACAGAAAGTCCTGATGTGAACAAATATGGGGCCCACAGGTGATGTGAGGGGGATCAGGTGGTGCTCCCCCCTAATTTAGGTGGGCCAGGGGAGGCAGAAGCACGACACCAAAATTTCTGCACCTTTCACTATCAAAAAGTGGCCCCGAACAACGAAACACAGACAGCACCTGCCATGGGCACTCAAAACTCCGAACCCATGTAGTCAAAGTTATATGTCACAGTCTAAAGAACTCATCACATGTGAAAATTCCACTCAATGTACATTTTCTCAATTTCTTCTGGTGGAAATTACTGATGAGAAAGTCGGTATATAAGTAAATCAAGGTTTTTGAGTGTGTCATTGAATCTCCCCCTAGGGAAACAGCGGAAGTGAATGAATCAATATTATGTCTTTCCTTGCCATGGAAGTGACTGATCGCCTATGAATCTTAGATTTGTGCCACATGCAAGTGATGAAGGTGGACTTTACCAAGGTGATGTGATGCCACATCAGGACAGTGGACAGAGCGATTGACCACTACAAGCAGACTGGCGGCACCCAGAAAGGAAGAAGAGCTGCCGAAGAGTGACTAGGTCCACACCTACACATTCCTGTGCACCTAGAAGGCCACAGAGGAGGAGAAGCCCATGACATGCATGAGAAACCTAGCAAAGGAGAAAGATTGCGGCCCACCCATGATCAGGGGAGCCCTCAAGGACTTGGGAATGAAGTAACATGTCCGTCACTGGCTCCTCACTTCTCATGACAGGAAAAACAGTGTGATCAGGTCCAAGCTGATTCTCAATGATCTTAAGAGGCATGGCGGCAGATTGCAGATCCTCTCTGATGAGCGACACTTTATGTTGGATGTGCCCCCCCCCTCCTCCTCCTCCTCCTCCAACTCCTTATCCAAGGACTACATGAAGGTGTGCCAAGTTCTGCCATCACCTCGAGGCCGTCATTGTCACCAGCAGTGATCACATCAACGGAAGTTGTGCAGAAATATCCCTTCTTCAATACTGTATGTCCTATCGACACGAAAACATATCCATGATTGAGTTCTTGATGAAGTTATTCATAGCAATCAAGATGTGGCAATTTAGGTGCTCCACACAGTAGCTTCAGTTACGTAGTAAAATCATTAATTGTGCAACTTAAAAACTTCTAAAGCCTTAAAGCATCCCCAGTATACCGTATCGACCCAAATAAGGCGGAAAGAAGAGCTGCCCTTGGAAATATGCCGTACTCAGGACAGTAAGTCCGGTGATACTTGTACAATACTGACTTACTAGCATGAGCCCCCCTCACAGGTTGCACGAAAACAATGGACAGAAATCAGTGAAAACTGAAAATATCAGTCGTCCTGGAAAATAAGCCACATCACAGATGCGCTGGATTTACTGAAAGCTACAGCATATATTTGCTCTGCGGGGATATGGTAAGTACCAAATCTCCCGACGTCAGTGTAAAATTTGATGTGAACCTCCTGTATTTTGAAACTTACACGTTATGAATATCATAGTTTGGTACGTCCAAAAGATGCTTATGGTAAAGGCGCTATTATAGGCGAGACCATATACATGGATATTTCGTTTGACAGAAGACTGATCTTTGCTGCTTACGTAAGAAGGAAAGCTAATGCTGCCCTGGGCCTATCGTATAGGTTCAAAAGCGCAACAGGTCAACTCTGGGGGGGGGGGGGACCGAGCCAGTGCTTATTAAATGGGTGTACATGGGGATTATTTGTGCTAAAGTCACCTGGGGCTCGATAGTATGGGACAGGAGAGCAACGGACTACCGGCAGCAGCTGGATCATCTGGGGCTCAGAACGCTCTTCATGATCCACGCCACTCCAACTATTAGGATGGAAGCAATGGACTTGATGAGGGCGGACTTGAACGTCTAGTCATTGGTACTCCAAACAACTCTCCGTGTGAAGGACCGCAATAGGCCAAGGCGGGCTATGTGGGCATCTTCACTGGGGCGGTGGAATCTTAGGGGAGCTAGGCCTCCAACCCTGCGTAAAATACTTAGAAGGCAACTACTCAAAAGTCCAGGTTGGCCAGGATGACATGACAGATGAGCTGGCTGACAAAGGTGACATCATTCGATGTGCCACCAGCATCATTAGGTAAATGATTGGCTGGGGTCACAATATCACTGATGGGGACATCCAATACAGCAACCAAGGATCTCTTGGTGAAAGTTCTGCAATCTTCCAGGTGGAGATCTACGCCATCATACAGGCAGCCTGACCTCACGCAAGGCAGGAGCATCAAGATCAAGACGCTAGTCAGCCAGCAGCATCATCCATGGACGGCAAAATATCTCAGGCAAAGTGAGTTCGAGAGTGCACACTAAACTGTACTGCCTCTTTAGTAGGGTCTTGCTCAGCTGTCCAGAAACCCATGATGGGGGCTACACATAGCAGTAAAATGGCTAGCTGCTCCAAAATCAGAGCAATTAGTAGATGATTGACTCCCTCCCCTGTCAAGCCCTGTCCTTCTGCTATAGGCAAATCATGGACTTCTACCACAGACAGTGGAAGAAACTGTGGAAGGGGTGTTCTTCTTGCAGGACCATATTCTGCATTACTGATCTGGGCATGACACGGTGACAGGTAATTAAACTTGAGGTAGGCTAGGAAGAATTATACAGGGCATTACAGGTCACAACTACCTCAGTTACCATAAAGCCAAGCTTCATGAGTCCGATTAAGATAAATGCAAGCTTTGTGAGAATGAATACTGGGACTTTATACAAATTGTGTGTTAGTACTTGGCACTCACTAAGGAATGATACAAGTTTTACGAACCATTTTTTCAGGTAATCTTCAAGTGCTCACAAGCCTCGTCAGATTTACATATGTAGATCTTAGGGATGAGGCGATGAGCCCCTCAGGAGCAGACAGAAATGTTGTCTGGCGAAATGTGTGCCATCATTTGGAGAAGAGGAAAAACCAGAACAAGGGTTACTCCTGTCCCGTCACAGCAATGTCGTGGTACTTTGCATGTAAGCTTTGAACTGTTGCTCATATCTGGCTTTTGATTGACTGGTGGACCTCAGTTTTCTTTGCCCCCCTGTCCTCACATCATGGACTCTGATGGGGGACTCCTTCATGTCCCCAGTGGCCTCATATACATTCTTGACAATCTAGACAAACCTTTTGGAGATGATGAACTGCTCGGAGATGTCTGCTAGTCGATCGCCAGCCAATTGGGCCTGAGGACCCGTTGACACAACCCTGACTTTCTGGTCTTGCAAGATGAAAAATAGCAGCAGCAGGTGGTTGGTTTTTGCATCAATAAAAGAGCTACCGATCAAGTGCCTGACATCCCGCAAAGAAAGTGAAAATTCGAACTCCTAAAGGTCAAAAAGTGAGGTTTCAAAAAAATGTGCGCAGACATAAAGTCCATCAGGTAGCGTTTTCAGGACATGCAGGACAACAATACTTTTGCAGTCCAGTATGAAAACCCTATAAGAAAGCAACAATATTGCCCCAATGCATGCATTTTGATAACACAGGCGAAATATGAAGCTTTTGTGCAGCTGCTGCATTGTGCAGCGATGAGCATACAAGGTGGCGTGCCTTCCAGGCTTTCTGAAAACTACCTTTGCCGTCAAGGGTGGCCATCCTTTCCCAAATGGGCCTGGCCACGTTTTTCGTTGTTTCGAAACTCCTCTTAGATGGGTGGACAGATCTTGACCCCCTTTTGAGAGGAAAGCACCCATAGCCTGAGGAGTGACTCTAGGGAGTTAAAATTACAGTTGAATGTAGGTGAAATCCACAAATGTAAAGTTTTTTATCAGTATTGAGTTCATGACACAGGGGTACAACAGATGGATCAGAAGCAGGAGTGGGAGAAAGAGAAATCAGTAAAGTATCAACCAGCAAACAAAGCAAATAGAAGAGTGAATGGGTCCAAGGCCCACAAAAGAGCCTTTTTATTAAAAGATGGGTGAAGTGCTTAAATATCCTACAATACTCATAGCGGAAGTAATTCTAAATAGATTGCATCACTATTTATGAAGTTATGACTTGGAAAGTTTCGACAACGTTCTGATTGCCCTTGGCAGAGTGGATTGTCAAGATCGTGCACCTTATCTGGTGGACTAAAGATTGCTGCTGACACAAAAATCATTGGTCTGACGTTCTGGCATATTTAATAATGTTTGGTACTGATCAATGTCAAAGATTTCACCCCTTCACTGCAACACACTTATTCAACCTCAGACGAGAGTTGCACCGCACACCTTGCGCGCATACGCTGGCTTAAAGGTACACCACGCTTCCGAAATGCAGCAGCGATTTCCTTCAGGATAGGGGCACGGATAGCAAACGCTTTGAGCCGGATCTGGTCCCAGACAGAGGAGTCCAGCGGGAAGAGGCCATGAAAGGGGGGGGGCAGTTCCTTCCCCCCAACTCCTAACTCTCAAACTTCGGCTTTGAGTCAGGATTGCGCCAGTGATGCAGAATACGGGACGTCACACATCTTCATGCCAGCTGGGACCCACATAGACAAGGCCTTCTTGCCATCACACCAAGAAACACCTTGGTACCTGTCTGGTACCACCTCAACTCAGCAAATCTAAGGTCCTCTGGTGCACTAAAAACCTAAACCTTGCGCAGTGTGATCTTATCATTGCTCCGTTGAACGATGCATGAGGATGAAGAAGGGTTCATGTGGGAAGATGTTATTTTTCTTGGCATCCCTGCCCTTAAGCTTGTTGATGAGATTCTTGACAAGTTCCCAAGCGGTACTATCGACCCAAAGGTGATATAGCTCAGGGGACAGAGTTCGGACACTGCAAGTGAGAAATTACGAGCTTGGTGCATTGTGCCAGGTTAAATTTTCGTTTCACCTCTTCACACACTTCTTACACCATTTCTAGAATCCTCTTGGTCTAAACTTTCTCGTAGGTCGCCCTCTTTGGTGTCTGGCGCTCGTTGACACTACAAATTGCGGAATAACACGCACCGCTTAGCTCACTGACCTGTCATGGGGGCTTTCCAGCATTCAGACCACTAGGAAAAATCCGACGGACTTCCTCTCGCGCACTGTAGCGGTGGCGCCTACCAAAAAACCTGACAGCTGCCTGGCAAAGGGGTTTTCAATAATGGCTATGCACAAACAAAGCAATTTGCGCCATTTCATGCAATAAATCCCTCAATCTTTGCTAGGTGCACGTTTTCACAGTCCACCCTGTATACGCAGTCTTATACGACAAGAAACTGCTGCACAGCAAGTAAGGTGGAAAAAAGCCCAGCAGGTGTGATTGGAACTTATTGCTGTCGTAAATCTCCTCTTACGCACATCACACCCACCTCTTTCGTGTAGATTTCATTCCATCATCTCATGGTTGAAAGCTTTGTTCAAGGTTCAATGAACACTGAAGTCTTCGGCCGGTAGTTCTTAAACCTTTTCAAATTACATACCACTTCATCACTTTTGACATCTTTCCCAAGCCAACCACCACCCATAGATATAAGTCCACAGAATTACAAAAAGGGCACAGAAGTTTGTCCTACTAGACGGGAAATCTGACAGGGGAGAAAGTCTTCCCTTTTTTATGTGATATCTTCCTGTACAATCAAAAAATACCTCGGCGCACCACCCGTGGCGCGCATACCTTGGCAACCCTTGTCTTACACAGACTTAAAAGAGTACCTTAGGACATGACTTTCCTTTTTGGTCCCTTTGCTTTTTGTTTTTGCCCCGAATGTCTTTGAATGCGTTTTCAATATTCCCTACCTGGCTCGTATCAAGCCCGATCTAGTGCCCGTCCTGAAGACGTGGACTGGCACTGGCAACTTGGACACGTAATCCTCCAGAGGACCGCCGAGGTGGTCGTGCTCAGATGCATCATCAACCTGCAAGTTGTTGTCATGAGGACATAGTTGGTCATGAAAATGAGGTCAACTACAACTTACAAAGAAAACCCTCAATATAGAAGTGGCAGAGTGCAACAAAACATGGAAAAAAAATAGTCCACGGCCTAAATAGATGACATCTGTAGCAAAAATGCAGTAGACTACATGACTTGTATTGGCACCTTTTTAAAGTGCGCCTTTGTTTGCTGTTATAGCCCATATAACCTAATGTATTGACACAATGACAGGTCCTGCTGGCTATGCCATCGAAATGACATATCAGGAAGGAACACAGTTGAAGCCAGACTCTGAAAATTGATGAAAAGTTCCACAAAGCTAGGATACAACACAAGAGAGATGACCTTTATGGCTTGATGAAAGTCTGCATGGCTTGCTGGAAGGTTAACTGAGATTTGAAGACCAGTGACTGTTCTCGTGACTGAAAAGAAACCATACTTTGGCAATAAGAATTCTGCTCAAACAAATGAAAGTGACCAATGACGCAAAAGGTGCTCCCATAGGAACAAAAGAGTAGAGGGGGCAGCCAATGACGGCCAAGAAAGCATGGTTGCACACGTAGTCAGTGATCACTTAGGTAGTCACAAGCCAGTTATGAGAAGAAATAAGTATTGTTTATCTCAAAAATGCATGAGTTCATGCTTTGCCGCAGTCAGGGGAAATAGGCTAGCACGTTTTGAATTAGGTTGTAAATCAACCATTTACGTGACAGGTTTTACCTTTGTAGCGTTCCGTTAAGCTGCCGAGCATTTATCGCAGGTTACATATATCCAGAAAATTACCTATTGTAGCTATGAAGTAGTCAGTCACTTAGGCATACTTCTCACGTATATTATCAGCCACATAAATTGGCGCCAATAAGAAAAAAGTACCATACGCCTCAAGTTTTTGGGGAAAGTTTAAAAAAAATTCGTACCTAATTTGGAAAAAATCGTCACCTAAATTGCTAGGCCTCTTCATGACCATCAGAATGCGTAAGTGAAATGATCAACTCACAAGAATTATTTCCTCCAATAATGTCCGCGGTGACCGGTTGATGATGGAGTGGATGGTCCTGAGGAGAGTGGTCCAGGCCTCGTTGTGGAACACGATCACGATGCTCGTCGTGGGCAGAGAGGAAGGATATGTCTTCGATTTGCACCTGGAGAGGGGGGAAGGAATGCTTTACTGCAACAGTGATCATGGTCGCTGCTTAATCATGAAATAAATTATGGAAAGAGTATTAAGGTCTAATTTAGTCAGGTCGGGTAAGGTGGGGTTAAGTTAAGTCTAAATTGAAAATTAGTGCACAAAGCTTACCACTTATTGGAATGATTCGCTTCATTTGCAACAATGGTTCGCTGAGCGCTAAACCCTCTGAAGAAGAACTCCAACTGACCATGCAGCGGAGGAAAATTCTGACATTTTTTCTTGATTTTGCTCTTGTAAGCGGGGACCGCAAATTGTGCTTTTATAAGTCGGGAATATTACCTGAGTGATCCCCAAAATGCTTTGGGGCACAGAATGTTTGTTCCTTTGAGCGATTTTCTACTATATCAGCAGCTCTTATAAGCGGATTTCAACACTGCAATTCTAAAAATTGCTCGCTCAAAAGGTTATGCGAACACAACTCAGAAAAATCTTGAAAAAATTAAAGACGAAAATGTAACGCTTCTTGTGTACTCACGCCTCGAGGCGGACGTCCTGCAGCGAGCGATTGAGTGAGATCATCTCTGACGCCACCAGGTTGAACTGATTGATCTTAAACTTCTCCCTCTTCTCCTCCTCCCGATCCTTTGGCACGATGACAGCTTGGCCCATCTCCCCGGGCATTCCGGCCTGCTTCGACACCGGAGGCACCGACGACCAAAGGTGCAGCTTCTCCGAAGGGTAGCTCATCCATTTGCCCTGAGGAAGCAAGAACAGAAATCGTCGTATGAATAAAGGGGAAAAAGTCAGTTTCTTCTTTTGTCACACTCCAAAATTGTGGTTTTTGTACATCCGACGCTAGCAGACTCAGAGATAGTCAATATTAATCTTCTTGGGGGAAGGTAACAAGCAATGGATCAGAAAGTGGAAAAGGTTCCTAAAGAGTGCAGTAGCAATTAGATGCCATGGAGACAATATTATAACTGGCAGGACAATTCTGCAATGGCCCTTCAAGATTTTCAGTACTCTCAGCTACATCTCTCTTTTTTGTACTTCTATCAACTCGGACCGAAAAGTGACAACATGAGGGACAAGTGCACCTGACATTGTTTATGTCACACTGCTCAGGAAGAAACTGAATCAGTTTTCCACTCATTTTTAAATTGCACCGGGCACTTTTCAACAAGTCCATAGAGAACCGCGTATCTGTGAGTCTCCGTCTGTCTGTGTGCGCAGATTTCGTTTCCCAGATCGCTGGATCAATCTGGCATTTTGGGCCTCCCAGCCAAAGTCGTCCACAGGAAAGGTCAGTCCCAAAAACGAGTCTCTTCAGTCAATCAACTTCCTTTGCGTGAACCAATTAAGACCTGGCACTAATACAGCGGAGGGAGAGTGTTAGAAAGGATCAGACACACACACACCAAAAAAGCTGACTTTACTTTGTGAAGTCATGTCAAGTCAAAGGTGTGCTTTGGATGAGGCGATTATCGCACTCGTTACTCCTCCCCCCTCCCCCCCATGCACACACGCTCACACTTCTGCAAATAAATAAGGTTGCCCTTTAACCTGGAGGGGTCTTAGCGTAAGTTAATCATAATCCCTGCAATGAATGCCAGTAATCAAACAAAGATGTCGACAGGCATCTCTGGGCCCTGTGATGCAGAGAATCATAAGTGCTAGTCTCACATGGACACATATAGATGTTACTTGCACTGACAGGAGAGAGCACAGATGTGCAGTGCTATGGTAAGTTGAGAAATGAAGTGAAATGAAAAAGACCCGCTCACTGAACGTTAAAAATTATTCTGGGCTTTAGTTTAAATCATAAATGTACGACAGGGTTGACCAGATGGCTTTTGCATCACCGAATCTGGACGAATGTTGAGAACAGCCCAGCCCGACTCCACCGGCTCTTCACAGGACACACCTTGGCCACGTCAGGAGACAGTCGTGCAACGTGGAGGAGACTGTGGAGACTTCCGAACTGACACGCCAGCTGCTAATGATGCAAGTTGCTGTCACCTCCTCCGTCCACATGCTCGTCAATTGTTTTAACTGATCCTATTTACAAATTCAACCTGGCGTTGAAAGAGAGTCTCTGACAGAAGTATGACTGAAACTTAGCTGCCGACAACACCTCTTTGAAGTCAGTCACGCTGTATCTCGATAACCCGAAGCATAGTGTCTGTACTAGGTGCTGTCTCCTGGTTTTCTTCCTCTGCCGGATGAGACTCATTAGGATTAGGCAATGTTTCAATTGCAAATCCACATAGTTACACTCCGTGATGATCAATGGCAGCGTCTTCATTTCCAAATTTACGATTAAGATTGTTACATCAATACTGCATCCCACAGGAACTTTCGCTCAAGACTCTCCAAAGTGTGAAAAGGTCAATTCGCGACTTCTAGCACGCATCGAAAAGCAGGAGAGATCTTGTTACTCGATACCTTCTCTCTCGCCAATTAGTTTTCTAAGCTGCTGTTTGCAGACAATTCAAAAGTCTCCTTGGCTTGGCTGGGGCCCTCCTGTGAGGCCTCTGGCAATGCACAGTCAACGTACATATTTTATGCCAGCACCTCGTAATAACTATAAAAGATTCAAGCTGCTGTCAGCCCTGAGTGAGATTGAAAGAAGAAGAATGAAAAGGAAAAGAGTAACATTTTGCCAGTGCTAAATGTTGAGGCTGAATGTTTTCCAGCCTAAAACATGTTGATGAATTATGACACAAGTGGACGCGTTCACTGCCGGATTCTGCAGTAGTTAGGCCTGACGTCTTCTGTGAATAACGCAGAGGCTCCTTAGACGATCTCTAGTTTCTGTGGTGCACTCACTTGGTTGGTGCCGTCGGACACTTCTGGTTGGTAGAGGTTTTTTAATAGTCGTACCTGCTCTTTGTCATGCTGGACCTCTCTGGCGAACTTGAGGGAGCCCTTCTTGCCCGTGGCGTCGGCGGTGTTACAGCCGAAGACGTTGGCGCAATCGCTGTTGAGGTTGACGAGGACGAGGAGATCGATGAAGCACCAGACGAGGCTGGTGACCAGTGCCACCCTGCACGTGTGGCGGCGGCAGCGCAGCCCGAACATCTCGGCGATCACCAAACAATTCGCCGCCTCATTTTTCGTGCACTTTTTTCTTCCCTCTTGTCCACGTCAAAAGAAAGAGAGAGGAAAAGATGAGATTTCTCTCACGTCGCTCGCTCTCGCTTCTTCTTCTTCTTCTTCACTACTGACTTTAAGGCTGGGCTCACGGACACCACCGACTCGGGCCCGTCGTTGGCGTGCCCGGCGTCCCAGTTGGCCGAGTCGAGCTGAGCTAGCGCAGCCTAAGTCGTTAGTGTCATTTGGTAGGATTGGGAAAGAGGCGGCGGCAGCGGCAGCAGCTAAAATTCTGCTTCTGCTTCCCCTCTCCCGCTCGTGCCCGCATTGAATAAAAAATGTAAACCTTTAGCTTTGTGACCAGCAAGACTGGCCATGAAAACACCCACGGACGCCTCGCTTGACTAAGGTGCGACGTCGCCGTCGGCGATTTTGCGCCTGGTACTGGTCACGCTCTCTTCCCCGGTAGCAGAGACGCTGAAGGCGCTAGCTCTAAAACGAGTCTCGTTGAATTTTGGCATTCATCTAATCTATGCTCTTGGATAGATCGGCCAGAAGCCCCTTTCGAGTCTTTCGAACAAGGCAGACCTGTCAAGAGTCTTGCGCTGGACTCTTGACTCCCAAGAGACCCTTCTGGAGAGGATGTGAAGACACTAACTACAGACTCTTTGGAGAATTGCTGGTCGGAGAGAATCTGTGGATGACTCTCTGGAGTCTCCGGAGAGGTCAGTCAAGCACTGTCGATTCTCTTCCCCACATCAACTGTCTGGTCGAACAGATTTTAATTCCTCTCCCTACACACGCACACCAAGAAGGCTGAGAAGCTCTTCAAGGGTCTTCTTATCGAGACCTAAGAGGAGAAAAGAAGCTCTCAAAAGGAAGAGATGCTTTTTCATTGACAACTTTTCGTCAGACACTTGTTGGGCAGTCATCTTAGATTAGGCTAAAGCTGTAGTCCAAAATTGGACTTGGCAAAGGCTCCATAACTCGGGTGTGCCTGTGTTTGTTTGTTTGTGTGTGTGTGTGTGCGTGACAGCAACTGTCGGTGAAATTTACTGCGTACTTAAGTCCCTTTGTTCAATTTCTGCCTTGCTGGTATGTATGTGTCATTTCTCTCCCTACCGAGTGATACTGAACGATGACGAGTGTCATTTTGCAGACTTTCGATATTACAGAATTAGACTCGACAGGAGGGTCGACGCGACGTGGTAAGGAACCGCGGACGAGCCTGACTCGAAGTACTTGATCTAACTTGAGACGGGATATCTAGCGTCGGCATATTTTCATATTCATACCTTAAGTGCTCCAAAATCTCCTGAAAAACGTTCTAGTCAGTTTTCCGTCTATGTTACCACGCATCATGGCCGAAATAATGGCATTTCAACTTGGAGTTTGCATTGCACATCTAATTGTGAAAGTACAAAAGAGTTTAGATGTGCATATAGGTACATGTACGGATGTACTGCACGGTGAGCTTTGGTACCCTTCGCTCGGGACAATTTTAACAAGACCATCTCATAGCAGCGCAAAATGCTTCTCCAGCTGCTTGAGTAGTTGGACCGAGTCCGCGTGATTCTCGTAGTTGTTCAGCGCCTTCTTCACGACGACATAGCTCGTCTGGAGGTCGCCGCTCCTCTCGGCCAACGTAGCCAAGTTGTAGTTGGGTTCAAATAGATGAGGGGCAAGAGTCCCTGCAGTCTGGAAATAGGCCCTAGCCTGGAAGGACAGCACAATTACATTTCTACGAGAGATAAAACGTTACATAACGTAGAACAAACCTCACTTAGGCATAAACTGATCTGACCCAACCTAACCGAAAGGTTCAAACATGGCAAAGCTTACTTGATCGACATTTCCTTTCCTCAGCTCCAACACAGCCAAGTTGTTGAAGGACTCAGCGTGATTGTTGTTGGCTGCCAGAGCCAACCTAAAGCATTGGTGGCCCAGACTGGTATCCCCACACGCCACAGCCAAATGGCCAATGTTGTACCAAACCTCGGCTAAAAGTTAAGTAACACATCATGTCATACGTATAAAATTAGAATAGATACATCGCACAAGTATATACAAGTATTGGCGCTTACGCGCCACCCAGCTCGTTGGCAAGGAAAGAATATACAAAGTACTGTGAAGGCGTGTCTGACAGACAGACATGCGGGCCTCGCGCCCTAAACATGGCCTCCGCGCGTGTTTAGTCGGCCACGCAAAAGCTGGAAAGCGGCGAGCAAAAACCAAAAGCTGGAAATCCGCCGCCGCCGCCCCCCCCCCCAACATATAAACATACACGTACATATACGCTTTAGACCATACATCATGAGATGACGCGAAACTATAAAGAAACAAGGTGCTACAATTCAGCCAGATACTATACAGCCCTGGACGTAAGTAATTGCGCCGAGCCTGACATCACCTCATACGTTGCATTGAAACATGTTGAGGTGGATTTTTGACGTCAAACGTGTAGACGTGTTACTGGGGCACAATGTTGAGTAAAGAGGTTCAATGTCAAGGCTGCTCATTTTGGGGCCAGAGTGCTCAAAAAGAGCCCACCCGGAGAGGGGACATGCCAAAGAGGATTGAAATCCGGCTTTCTGAGGTGGTAAAAGTTGATGAAATAACCAGGACTGTACATAGTCAATACTCATAGCTCAATCTGCGAATTGCGTGCTGTTTATCAAGGATCAGTTTTCTCCTTACCCAAGGTGTCCTCCTCGGCTAGGGAGAGCGCTCTCTCCATGCAAGCGAGGGACATGTCGTACTGCTGTGCGTAGAAGCAGCACAGCCCCAGGTTATTGAACAGCTCAGCGTTGTTGATGCCCATCTGGAGGAGCCGACGGTAGAAGCGGAGGCTGAGCTCAGGCTGGTCGGCATAGAAGTGGTTCATTCCAATGCACGCTATGGCCTCCACATTGATGGCATCCTCCTGTGCCCAAAAAGCACCTTTTTTAATGCCAATGTCACAAAATTTGATCACCCCCACTATTGACACCATATAAACCCCAATTGTATGTTGGTACTGTGAGAAAACCAATTTCTGAAATCCATACAGTACAAGCTAAATGACGGGAGGAGGGTTCAAAATTTGCCGCATCTTTAGCACACCCTGTACCGTGCCAAAAAAAGGCCAGGTAAAGAAAGCCAGTCATATTTTCCGTCTAATACAGACAGTTCGTGAATACTGATGTTAAGGTAAGAATGTATTATATATGGGAGACCTTTGGCTCTCACTCCTCAAGGACACGGCATCTTTATAAATGCACAAAATTACAGCGTTATTTCCATTAGTTCTCTTACCATAAGTACACTTTTGTAGTACTTGGTCGACTTCGTCAGGTTGCCCACCGCCTCAGAGACCCTGGCCATACCTGTGAGCAGGCTAACCTCCTCGGGAAACTTGACCAGAGCAGTGCGATACACCTCCTCGGCAGCGGAGGGTTGGTCCAGACGCAAGTAGACCTGCAAAACAGTCAACTAGTGTGTGTGCGAGGTCGTGTGTAGTAGTAATAGCAAAAGCAATGGAAAAACTCCATCGATCGATTTTACAATGCGTTGAAATTTCCGATAGATTTAGGTCACAAATTCGAACGTCTACGATACAAAATAGTCAAATTTGCAAAAGGCCAGCTACGGAACAAAAACAACACCTTCAAGAACATCAACCTCAACCACATAAATGCCATACATTCAAAATCTAACATGGGTCACGACCGAAGAAAGTGATACTTTCATGATCAGAATTGTCATGATCCATCATTAACATCTTTGACCACATTGTTCTTGACGAGGTTGAGACTGCTTCCACTTGACCAGGCCAAATTTCTGTGTTGAAGTCGATCGGACTTTAGCATTAATCACCACTGGATGTACCCATGTACGGATGTAAATTTACATGGTCCTTGGTTGGATCTTCTTGCTCGAGTAAGCACAACTCGACTAAGATTAGTTTTTCTGCAACTTCCATCTGTTATATGCACTTGTATGCAGGTTACCTGGTAAACAGGGTTGCTCAAAAGTAATGTCACTTTTTCTAAATAAATTATTGGGCTGAAGGGCATAAAAACCTTTCAATTTCATTCCTAATTCATAAATTTTCGGATACGTCTGTGCTGTTTAAAAGACAACCATATTTTTTGTCAGGAGTACTGGTAGATGTACGATAAGGGGCGAGTTTGGTGCAACAAAAATCCCGAAATGGAATCAAGAGCAGTTAAATGAGTCTTCTATTTATATAAAGGGCTATCTCTTTCTGCCTGTCACGAGGTTGGCGCTTCCACCGCTGGACCGATCGTCCATGAACTTGAATAGCAAATAATACTTTTCATGAGACGTCATATAGGGGGTTGGAGGAGGATTTCGAGGCCATTTCGAGGTCGAGTATCATTTACTACATACGCAGCATCAGAAGGGGAAGAGAAGAGGAGAAAGGCAGCAGCGTTGCCATCCCAGAAAATATGTCATCCTCGCAACTTTACTTCAAAAAAGTTTCAGAAAATGAGACATCTTTACAATACTGGTGAGGGGAGGAGAAGAGAGGAAGAACATTGGTGAGATGCGCCCGGATCATTCAGTTTCAAAAACTCTGAGGACTTGGACAAAGCGGAAATGATCATGCGCATGGACGACTCGGGGTGCCTGGACGGCACTGAGCCAGCAGTCTGCGACGAAGAAACGGAGAGGATCAGGGGTGTCTGGTAATAATTCGAGCAACGCCGGTTGGGTCCACTGGTAAAATATAAGCCTACAGTAACCATGTCCATCGTCACTACATCAAAATACAGTCCTGGTCGTAAGTAATTGCTTTGACAGGTAAGCAAAATTCATCATCTCGATCTGGACTGCCACATTCGCTACTGCTGAGAGTGATCCAGGCTCCCTTCTCTCGCTACTGCCGGTGACGGTCATCAGGACTACCTCCTCTCGCTACTTCTGAGTCTGATCAGGACTACCTCCTCTCGCTACTGCTGGGGACGATCTGTCGATGAGTTTTGTTTACCTGTCAAAGTGTCACCC
>JAAUXU010032103.1_pt1 | contig 17973 bp, 19 predicted proteins | sample 7278151 | NCBI WGS metagenome assembly JAAUXU01 (sample SAMN14350113, study PRJNA611818) | marine sediment metagenome | isolation source: surface marine sediment (1.8m) | place: French Polynesia: Moorea | collected 2018-08 | reverse complement strand
TGCTCACTTGCTCACTTGCTGACTCCCAGACATGCTCACGTGCTCACTTGCTGACTCCCAGACATGCTCACTTGCTCACTTGCTGACTCCCAGACATGCTCACGTGCTCACGTGCTGACTCCCAGACATGCTCACTTGCTCACTTGCTGACTCCCAGACATGCTCACGTGCTCACGTGCTGACTCCCAGACATGCTCACGTGCTGACTCTCACACTTGCTCACTCACCGGCTCACTCAGCTCTCTCTCGCTTGCTGACGCACTCACTCGCTAAATCGTTCACTCAGTCATTCACTGGCTCACTCACTCACGCATCTCCTCACTCACTCAACTCTTCACCACTTACTCACTCACTCGCTCGCTCACTGACATCCCCCAGAAGAGGCATAATGAAGGCATGTGTCTCAGTCCCAACATGCATGTGCGTGCCATGTCAGAAGATGAAATCCTGTGAGAATAATTGCGCACATTCACAAGCAGGAGGAAGCAGAGAGATTAATGAAGTGATTTTTTCCCTCTCTTTTTTAGTACCTGTCCAAACAGAATTCTGCTCTGCGAGAAATGAGCGAGAGCAGAATCAAGATCTACGAACAGCTCGAGGAGACCGTGGCAGAGTTGGAGATGGCCAACAAGAGGATGCACGAGGAGAGCAAATTGGACAAGGCCAGAATCAGGAGGTGAGAGAGGGCGATTTGAAGAAGCCAGGCTGACTTCCTGTCTAAGCTCATTGTGGAATGGAAGCTTTTTATCAGGCCGGAGAAAACAATGAGAATGAGTGCATCATATCTGATATCTCTACACTTTCTCTTTTTGTAACACTTTTCCACGTACAATCTTTTACAGAAAGATTAAGCTCAGAAAATGAGCACCAGTACTTCTTTTTTGTTGTCGCTCCTCTTCTCTCGTCTTTACTTTCTTCTCGATTTCACTCCAGGGAGGAGATCAAGACGAACAAGTTCAATTTCTGGTCGTGGCAACGACCCGATCGGCCGTGTCGGCGTTTGCGTAGTCGTACATCATGAACCCGATTCAATGATCATGCATAATAACAAAGGTATTTGCTGTTCTCTCTGCAAAATCAACGAACCGTTCAGTCTGAGCGCGAGTGCGGAGCGTCTGGAGGTGAGATGCGAAGAACTGCAACGAAGGCTAGACGAGAGGGAGGAGGAGGAGGCGGCGATGGCGGCCGAGGAGCAGCAGCAAAATCACAGGACCAGGACGAGGGACTCGGTGGCGGCGGCGAACGCGACGGCGGACGCGACGGCGGCGGCGGTCGAGACGACGCCCTGGAACCAATTCCTACATGTAAATCGCAACACGAACTGATGCATGCGTGAACAAAAGGGTTATTTAATTTCTGCTTCTCCATAATTAGCAGACATCCGACGTAACAGACGAGATAATGAGCGAGTACAGCGACTGCGTCGCGTCTCTGCCGTCATTCCTGGCGTTCCACAGTCATCACCATCCTCAGCTCCAGTCTTCCTCCGGCTACTGCAGCAGCTCCATCGAGTCCCACTCCTCTGACAGCAACGGGACCGGCGACCGGAGCAGCAGCAGCGCAGCAGACGAAGAGGACGAGGAGGAGGCCAATCACCACGAGGTAGTACCTGTAATGGCCTTCATTGATAGGCACACTCACTCTGTGGTACAGCAAGCACGTACTGCACACACTACAGCACAGGCAGGCCTACGCAATGCCAAGCCTACGTGCAGTGTAAGCAGACAACGTCTGTCTACTGCGCTATGTGTGGTGTTTCTATTAGACCTCGATTGCATGAGAGATGTCTTTCTCCCCCATCCCCCCCAGGGTTCTGCCTCAGAAAAACGTTCCGAGGAGCAGTGCAATGTTGCACTTGACAGATGTCGCGTCCTCGAGGCCAGGCTGGAGGAGTTGCAGAGACAAAACGAGAGTCTGAGAACTCGAGTCCTGGCATCCAAAAGCGAGGCGGAAGAAGATCTTTTGGAAGATCTCAAGTCTGTACAGGAAGAGGTGTCAGACGTGGAAGTTGTCAGGTGAGAGGAGGAAAAGGCAGGTTTGCGCATGCAGAAAAAGCGTGCAATTTTGCAGCCCTCTTCACAGACAGGGAAAACTTTGTCGTCGCTGCCTGGGGCCGATGGACGAGTTCACCCCTGCGGCGCTTCTCAGTCAGGCCAGCACGCAAATTGGCGAGCGCATGAAAGCAGAGGTACGTGCGTGAGTACGTGATGGTGACGACCACTTTAGCAGAAACTAAGGCGCATCAAGACTCGTCGTCTTGATCAGTGGCTTGCTTAGAACGCTTATTTGTGTTTGTGTGGGCTTGTGAGGGCATCATTTACCTCATGGAAGTGAAACAGCTTTTAAGAAGTAGCAAATGTGTGCGTCCCCCCATCTTTTAAATGCGTTTAGAACATAGCATGAACTTTGCATGACCCTGCTTTTTTTCGATGCCTTCTTTCTCTTCTACCTCTCCACTTGTGTTTTCCTTGCTCCGTTTTTAGCGTTCACGGGTGTTTGCTCGAATATGTGCTCGCCTTCGCGACCCCGGGCTGAGATCTCAGCGGGCTCCCTGGCTCGACTACTGGCTCTTGTTCTGGCTCGCGGTGGCGCTTGCGCTCAGCCTCGCCAACAAGCTGCTCCTGTGCCTCACGGCAATGGCGCAATACAGTCAGATATAGAGGTCAGGAAAAAAAAAAGCTCCAAAGATCTCTCCTCCACTTCGCGCTGTGATGATCGCATAGAGGTGCTACTACTACTCGCCCTCTCCCGAGAGGTTGTTGTCTAGTCAAAAAAACAAAAGGTATGCGGCATACTGTATGTGTACATGATGACCTAGAGATTAATCCCAATTTTTTGCATGGCTTACTTAAACACAACTTCTTCTTTGTCGGGAATGCGTACTTAGGGTTGGATTAGAGGGCCAACTTTTCCACCAAACCAACCACGAAATTTGGCTTGACAAACCGAACAAAATCGGAGGTTGGTCTGTCAATTTCTGAAGTTTTCAAAAGGTCTCCTGGTCAGTCATGCCTCCGTGCCAGCCTTCGTTGAGTAGGACCTACAAGCACAAAAATATCTGGCCAGTATGACCAACCAACTGAGATCTGGCGAACCAATTTTTGCCAAGTTGGTCTTAGGGAACAGTTTGCCTTCTAATCCAAGCATTAGACACATTTGACTCGTTTTCTTTCCTCCTCCTGATCCCAACTACAGTGTTTAAGTCCTCGTTGTTTCTGTTTCCTTAGGAAGCCACATCCTTCTCGCAACTGCTCTTACTCCGTCCTGGCCAATCAGACTGGGACGAAACCCATCATCACCGTCACTTCTCCCTCTCCTCAAATAACAATGATGCTGAAAAAAAGAAAACGGATTCTTCTTTTGGACTCTCGTTGCTGCATGAGCTAGAGGCAAGCAATCAGAAAAACGAGGCAGCAGCAACAGTAGCAGCAACTGCACGATCAGTAGCTACACAGACGATTCCTCCCGCTGTTAACTGGACGAAGAGCAATGAGGAGAACAACAGTTGTTCGCCTAATGAACAATCGACAGCAAACAGAGAGGTGGAAGAAAAATCTACGACAGGAAAGCGATTCCCAAAGCCCGGAGAATCAGTGGACGACGGAGAAGTCGGGGGCTTCAAGGAAATCTTTAATGATATCTTCCAGGTGCTTTCACGCGCCAAGGAGACAAAGGTGGATGATGGCGTTGCTTGAACACTTCAATTGTGCCAATATTCATGATTCGCATGATTTCTGGAGACAACTTTGATAGTTTTCGAATAAAAAGTGTGCAATTACGGGCTGATGTCTGCCTGCGCAGATGCTACTAATGGAGCTGCCTCACACTCAAGTGGCTTCCAACGTAGCTCATACGTATACGTAACGACATACGTACGGAATTTCCTCTTTCTTGGCAATCTCACGCAACTTTGGAAAATGACTTGCTGCGCACGACTTCACTCATAGTACGAGTTACTACAATCTAGGGTTCGGGAGATTTGCTTACTCACTGGCTTGCTCATTGCACCCTTGGTCTACGAGTCTCAGTACATGCGGCGGTCCAGTCCATTGTGTGCGTACGCATTATTACCATCATTAGGCACGACAATTTTGATGCCAGTGAGTAGGGACAGCTATGGTTTCGCGCTCTAATAATAGGTATGACGCAATTAGGGCCTGCACACAGAGCAGCCTTTGTTGCCAGAGACAGCGTTCGTGACTGCAGCGTGTACGTACGTACATGCAGTGGCTGCAATCGCATCAAAGCTTGCAGGCACGGTCAATGATGCCGGCACTTTTTCCTGCTGCAGTCACGTTCATCAACGTCGCTTGACACTGGACTGCATCGCGTGCAGGTGCGTCCACAACTCACGCTGGCGGACCGAACTGCATGCTCCATCCACCTCACACACAAGAACGTGCTCTTCGTGCTCTTCGTGCTCACGATTACGGTGTACGGGCAGTACATCTTCCAGTCCGTGCACGCCTGCACGCTGTAGCAGTGCACAAGCGAACAGAGAAAGTGAAAATTGAGCGAACATGAATAAAGAGGAAAGAAAGCCTCACTGCACATGTTGGACAAACGCCAACGCTCACCAGTTATCTGTCCTCCGGAATGTTGAGACTGATTCACCTCGTATGAGTACAAGCAATGTGACACGACGAGTGCCATGAAGATTGTTCCCACTGCCTCCTTGGACCAAGAGGGAGCCGACAGGTAAGACCTGCCCTTGACAGATCCTTGACTGCGTGTCATAGGCCTTGCCCACGGCGTCCACGTTGACTTGACAGCAGTGATAGCGGCTCGCCCCTACCTTGACGTTACTCCCATTCCCAGTTAGCAGGCCTTCCTCTTAACTTCTCGTACATCATCACAGAGCATAAAGCATGGAAAAGAAGGAAGAGGCGAAGAAGAAGACTCTGGTGAGAGGCGAGCAGCAGCCCCCACGTTCGTGGTCCAACATGTAAAAGGCCCCGCTGAAGACTCCAGTGCCCGCCCCGTCGTCTTCCCTCTTCCAGACGGGAGGGACGCGTAACCTTGAAGCTATATGGCAAATCACGTAGGAGCAGCACAGCTTTCTCGCTCTCTGCCCTCGTGGCTTTTATGAAAAAAGCAAGCATAGAGAACAGGCGCACCACGTACTACGAACCCTCCCACTTTAAAGGCCGCGAAAAAGGCATTCATCTCTGACTTTTCGATCTGATGCCTGGCGCCAAAAGATTTAGGAGTCAGGAATGCTTCCTCTTTCTCCCTAATAAGGAAAATGCAGTCAGATGTTTCCAATGGCTGTTGAGAAAGAGAAAATCGGGTGTTGGTCGGTCTCGTGCAAGAAGAAGAAGACGAACGAGATTTACGACCTCAGTCCTTCTATCCTCAGCCGACTAATGTTAGATAGATTGCCAGCCAGCAGTACATACGTACGCACTTCTCGAGTACACTAATTCCTCTGCAGCAACAAATCTCGTCAGTTTGGCTGTAGCAGTGAATTGCTGTCTGCAATGATTACTAATGCAGAAACAAAGGTCTGGCGGTGCCAACGTACCATGCATGCTCACTCCACAATGGATACAGTCAGGTCCATGGCCCACAAAGTGGGAGGATTTTCCTCTCAGTACGCTGCATGAGCAAGGACGCAACGTTGCTGTCCGTGCCAAGTGCACGGCGTACGGTGTTTTGCGGGGGAAACTGCACGCACATGCATTATTTCCCTGGCCATTTTTCCTCTCCTCTCTTTCTCTTTACTCTTGTAGAAGGAGAGAGAAGAAAGAAAGAATGAAAGAAAGAAAGAAAGAATGAAAGAATGAAAGAAAGAATCCCTTCTTTCATTGCAGAAAGCAGTTTTCACAAACGAGGATGCCAGAGGCGACGACCGACGAGTGAAGTCGAAGAAAGGCACCAAAACGAGAATGGAGGAGGCCCCCCGTGGATAAAGAAGAGAAAGCATCCTTTGGTTCCACCGAGCGCACTCGCCCGCTCGCCCTCTGTGGACCTTCAGAAGATGCCAGGCGGGCGCAGGCGGAAGAAGTTGGTGCGCACCCCAAGGGTCTCCAGGCCAGACAGCGACGACGGCGACGAAGACGATGGCGATGCCGCCGAGGACCGCGTCAGGCAGAAGACAGCAGCAGTGGCAGCGGTGGCAGTAGCAGCCGCTGCCGCAGCCGCAGTCAGTGGGGAAGAAGATGCCTCCGGAGAGAGGAAGCAGTGTGAAGAGGAGGAGGTGGAAGAGGACGCCAATAAAAATAATGGAACCAATAACAAGGAAGAAAATCATGACAATGAGGACGATGAGGAGGCGCAGACGTCGCCGGAACTAAGCGCCGAGCTTAGTCAGCAGCTCGACAAGGGATCGGCCGCAACCGCTGCGGCCACTTTTATCAAGGCGTTTGGATGGGGCAAACAGAGAAACTTTGCGGCCGCTGTCGCTGCTGACATGGATGATGCTGCCACAACGTCCCAACCGCCGCGCCAATGGCGGCGTGCTGCAGTGCGAGCGGTGCAGTTGCAAGAGAACGCCAAGAGCAACGGCGGAGTGGTCGGCGTCATCGGATTGGAGACCACCAACTCCACTGCGCTTAACGTCGACATGGGGAAAGTGGTGGGCCTGCTGCGCTCTGAGCAAAGGGTGAACCACATCGCGTCGGAAGAAGAGACTCTTCCCAATGTTCAGACACCTGCAGCAATAGCAGCAGCGGCAGCAACGTCTGCAACGCCCGTTAGCGCCGCCGGTGGTTGCGCATCATGTGCGGCAGCCGCCACGCGGTCCGATGACGCGCTGGACGACTCGCTGTGCGGCGACCCGCTCATGTACGCGACGTTCGTTGCGCCAGTGCAGCAGTACTCGACGGAGACTGAGCCGTCGCGCCAACCGTCCTTCAACATGCCCTCCAGCAAGCAGAACAGCTCGGAAGCGGCCGACCAGAGCTACGCGCCCTTTCCCGGACTCCCAGTTCCGTCGGACAAGACACTCGGCCGTGAGTACAGCGATGAAGTGCAGGACATTCGCGTGCCCGTGGAACAGTGGCCGCCTCCCCCATCAGCTCCGCCGCCGCCACCGCCACCACCTCCAAAGTCACCCATCAACGAGTGCCTTGAAATATCACAAGAGGAATTAGACAGCCAAGTGGCGTTGGAGCGACTTTCGTTCATCTCGGGCAGCAGCAACAATGAAGAGGACTCGTTTCCGCCCCTCCCGCCGGAGCCGCCACTGCCTCCTCCCATCTTGAAGAACTCGACGCCACCTTCTGTCACTGCTGTTCTTGACCACCACTGGGGAAGTGGGGAAGAGAGCGATGGGGATCTCAACGTCAGTGGCAGCCAAGGCACGGTACGCCGGAGGGTCACCAAGCAGAGGGCCAAGACGAGGAGCAAGTCGCGATCGCCCGGCAGTGACCTGAGCGGCTGCAGCGGCGCGGTCGTCATTGTGCACCGCTCTACCGGACACTCACCGGACAACCTTTCGGAATCATCGCTGTCTTTCCACGAGAACGAATACGCCGTGGCGGCAGCGACGTCGAGACAAACTGCTGCGCCTCCGCCGCCTCCTTCGTGCGAGCGCCACCGCCGCCACGCGGCGCAAACACCGCCGCTCTTTGCTAACCGTGATAGTGTGCGTGAGTCGTGGGTGTCTTCAGGAAGTGACTACCAAGGGTCGTCGACTGGCAGCCAGCCCACGATGCGCAGGGGTGCCGCGGGCGGCGGGGGCAGCGGCGGCGGCGGCGGCGGCGGCGGCGGCGGCGGCGGCGGCGATGCCGCCACTCCGCCAATCTCGTGCTCTTCGCTGCCGCGTAGTGCCTCCTCTTCTTCGTCAGCAGCCGCGGCGGCTGGAATCAAGTCCGCGGGAAGAGGACGGGTGCAGACAATCAGGTCTTCGTCCGGATCAAGCTCCAGCATCAAGGGTCCTGGAAAGGCCGCCTCTGTAGGAAAGCAAAGTCCAGCGACGTTAGGAAGTATTGGTAAGTTTGGACGACTCTAAAACTGATATGGCCGTATGTACATGTGCTTCTTTGTTGTATGCCAACGTATTTTGATACGTAGTTCAATCAAGAATGGCCCTTACTTAAAGAGGCTGTAGAGTAGACATGCTGTGCTTGTGCCATCACGCATGCATTCGTGTTGCACTACTACATATGTGACAGCATTGGCAGTATGTGGCAGTTTGTGGTGGAGACAGTGAATGGTACGTACAGCACGTTGCTGAACGTGCTGTTCTGTGGTGAAACAGCCACGCCAAAGCCTTGTTGAGTACGAGACTCTGCTTGATTGGAGCACTTCCTCAGTTGCAGATCAGAATTGGGCCCTTTTCTTCGTTAGGCCTTCAGCCCATCACTTGCAAAAGTGCAAGTTGCCAATCCATTTCGCGATCTCCTTTGCTTGCATCGCAACTCATGAACAGAACTTTTCACCAGGAAGAGACTTCCGAATTGGGATCGGCCTCGTCATTTGCTAAATCGTGCAACATCTGTACGCAGTTCAGAATGTCAACAAGCAGGGAAAAGGAACATCAGGTTCTGTCTCAGGTCTTTTTTTGCCTTAAACTCACACTTTTGGGCTGCAATCACACGTGCGTTTATATTTTACCACTGACAATTCGTAATGCTCACGAGTAGAGCTAATTTCACCTGAAATCACAAAACCTCGTAAGTTTGAAGAAGTAGACGACTCTATTTTTCACGCCTTTTTAATGATTTTCGATGAAATACCTGCAATATACAGAGCAGAAAAATGATGAAAAAGTACCAATAATATACCGTAATACTTGTGTCTTCCGGATCGTCATCGGTAGAAAAAAACGCAGTATGTCTACCAAAGTAGTTCCAAAGGAATGCAAAGCAGTGCTTTTTTTTTTTAAGAAAAACCTGGTCGTGGTGTTAAATAAAGTCCACTTTTTGACTGATCAATCGAATTTCTTAAAAAATACCAATGTGATCAGCGCCCCCGATTTGTATAACAAAATTTCTCAGTCATGGCTAATACTCAGTAATGTTGGACTGTCAATGTACTTCTAAACTGTTCTTGATACATTCTCCTTCAGTGTTTGACAGGGCGAAATTGCTTTTGCCATACTGAACAGCGTGTCTTAAACGTACAGCTTTTGAAGAGCGTATCTTGATTGCCAGCAACTTCAGTCAGTCGCTATACACAGCAGTGCAAGTTGTGCTGATTGCGATGAACCAAGAGATCAGTGCGGTTCATCAAAAGCCTAATACCAATTTGACAGTACTGTGGGGAATGGGAACACTGCTTTCTTCCAGGGAGAAGGAAGTGGTTACTTGTCTCGTACTTCTACTTACTTCTCCCTGGAATAGCCAAGAGCATGTACGAGACGACTGTACGAAAGAGTAGTCACTGTTCTCTTTAGTAGCTTTTCTTTCGAGCTCGGGTCGGGTCAGGATGGCTTCGACGATTCGAGCTTTTGAGTTCGGGCCTAGACTTGAAAGATCTCTACACGGAGTGCATGGATCGCGAAGCGCGTGGACAAGGCGTGACATGACGATGCAACCTACGAATCGATTCTACTCAATTCCGGATGGGTAAAAAGGAGTCGCCGATTGACGATTTCGTGAGATCCATGAATCGGACTTAGGGTCGGTGCGGGCCGGTGATTTGCGGGCCGCAGGCTACTGCGGGCTGGGAATGTGGGGGTCGGGTCAAACCTACGCAGTACAGTAGAAGATACTTACAAGGATCACTTTGGAAGTGGACAAAATGATCCCTAGATGCCTCTGATCCTTAAATCTTCATTGATTAAATGGCGTTGGATTTGTGTTTGGTTTTGACCAAACACAAATCCAACGTTGTGGTTGTCGGCAGCAATGATCCTTAGGAGCATCTGATAACTTTATATCCCGTGATCCTCGTAGGTCCTCATATTTTCCTCTGTGTTGTTTACCTCGAAGACCGTGATGTTCCATATTGTCCTCCATCTTATTCAAAGAGTATCATCAGATTGCACTGTCATACAGCTTTCTGACGCATGAGGGTTAACCCTTGACTTGTCTGATTCTGTCAATCTAACCTGAAGTTCATCCAACCCTTCCTGATGTAGGTCAGCACAGTAATCATCAGGATTGTCAGGCATGAAGAATGCTGACCAGTGAGTTCTATGATGCTGACCTTACAGTACTTAGCCTCACTGTTACGCTCATGGGCACTGTCACCTCCACTAAGACTATTCTGACTTGGCGCCAGTGAGCAGGTTGTGGGCCAGTGCTGGCCGGGAAAACTGACGTCAGGGATTGCTGGCCGAGGCCCGCACAGGTTCAGCTATCGTCCCCAACGCGATGTCCTGAATACGTTGCTCATGGAGAAAACGATGAAGGTAATCGTCGAAGACGACGCCAAGGGCATCATGATGCAACGTTCAAGATTAATGCATGGTACCATCGTGGAGAAAGTCACCCCAGTGGATGGCAGTCTCGGTGGCCTCCATCTGTTGGACGAGCTGCACTGAGGATCTGTAGTCGCCCAGCACAGGGATATTCATAGAATAGAAATGGACTCTTCTTCCACCACGGGATTCTGCTGCCTGGATGAATACCTCAACTTTGTAGGAGTCACCGGGGAGGCAGGGCATCAAAGAGCGGTCGACATTGTCCCGGTCGACCACGTCGTCCTGGAAGGGTTCTCAATCTTCGCGACGAACAGCTCGTTACAGTGACGGGGGTTGAATGCCGTGGCATTTGTATCGCGGTTCGTCAGGATTTGCCGCTTGTCAATTGACCCCGACCTCGCGAAGATGAACTTGGGGGAATCCGAGTAGGTGGCATGGACGCCAGTTCCAGCCATAGATGAAGTCAGGCAGCAGCACCACCTGCCGGACCACCTCCTGTTGAGGCAGACTTAACGAAGGAGGTGATGAGCGGAGGGCGGAATTTAAGAGTTAGAACGTACTTCTTTGCGTTACTCGTAATACCAAACATTTGATAAAATTGCAGTGCCTTTCTAATATTATTCGTTTTGTTGCAAGCACGACCTGTGATGTTTCTTACTTGGTCGCCATTTGCTAAAGAGGTTTAATAACTATCGGAAGCGTGTTCTGCGGGAAGGGGATTACGACCCCGAGATCTTGTACCGTCGGGCCCGGATCGCCGGGAGAAGCGTGGGTGTCGATCCACAAAAAATTAAGTTGAATGATGACCACTTAGTTTGGAAAATTCTGTTTTTCAGAGAGTCGATTTGCCCAGCCCTCGTCGTCGTCCCATCCTTGCCTCTCCTCCTCCCAAGCAGCTTCCCTGCACGTGGGCGTCGCCGACTGCTCGACGGAGGGCGGGCCGGAGGACTCGGAGGTCATGACCGAGAACCTGCAGACACGCTTCAAGAAGGGACACATCTACGTAAGTTGTGCACAGTTTACACTTGGTTTTCGCCAAGGCACGATAATCCTGCCAAAAATCTAGTTTTGCCGAGATTGAGAGCCGGTACTTCACAAAATTCTGTCGGCAGCAAAATCTAGCACAAATCTGGTTTTTGCACTAATAGAAATGCAAAAATTGGATATCAACAGTACCTCAGTTATGCCCAGACCAGTGCTATAGCACATGAGAGGACAATGCAGTGTCGGCAAGCTCAGCTCTGCATTTAGCGTTAATGAGGGTTAAATGCAGGTTAGTTACATTGAATAAAGTTTTTAATTGGCTTCTTCTTCATTTTTGACCTCGACTGTAGGTAGGTGGTGCTTTTGCTGGCGCAACTCTTGCATAGTACGATGACTCTGTCCACATCGTGTAAGTCATGCACACACCGCATTGTAAGTTATCACGTGGATTGTAGCCAGCCACCGACAAAACCACACTGCTTTGCTCAGTGCAGGCTATCAACTTTGTCAGCAGCGAGAGCATAAAGGATGCCCAGCAAAGTTTGCAAGAGTGATGATGTTCCTAAGCGCCTCCTGTCGTCCTCAGACCCCGTGCAGCACCTAGTGCGCACTGCGTCCGCGGTCGCACCGTATGAATACATACGTGCGTGGTGTGTATACGATACGTGTGGAAGTAGGAACTAAGAGGCCCACTTTCTTCCTGTCTGCTTTCTCGCTGCCTTTCCACACGGTGCATGGGGAGACAGATAGAAAAGCTGAACAAGCTCACATCTCTGCCTCAACCTCACATTCCTCACTCAGCCGTCGTTGGAGGGAGAAGAAAACTCTCGTGTACGTACCCATCCTCCTCACAGTAAAACTTTAAAGCCCTTCTTTAGCTGGGTTAGGAAGTAAGATAAGCGGAACAAGAAAAGAAGTGACATGAGCAAGGTTTATAACTTGTCCTCGTCCTTGAACACACCGGGCAAGGACTAATTCTCAGACGAGAGATCCTTCCTCACTTGGTCCTCCGTGTGTCAGTCACGCCGAGAGCATGACTTAAACGATAAAAACGCAAATGAGCGCGCACTTATGGCGTGGCTGTCTCTGTCTCCTCCCGACATTCGGACTCTGCTCTGGATGAGGCAGCTTTTTGGGGCAGGCGTTTGTTCTGTACTCTGTGTACTGAGTACGTTGCAGGACGTCTAAGTACGTGGAGGGACTGTTGTCTCTTTGCTTCCAAACATGACAGAAATTTGTGAGCAGTACTTGCAGTAATTGAACCGTGAAGTCCAACTGCTGGAGCATCGGATACAACGGCACTTTAGAGTCTGTTACATGTACACATACACGTACATAGTACGTTTCACGTAGTACGCAGCTGAGTCTCTCTCGCACAATGGATAAGAATACAGTGGACAACGGATGTAACTTTGGGGTCGTGGATTTTGATCGTTATGACTCTCATGGCATCCCTAGTTCTTACTATAGTGATGGTTCGAATTGGGACGTCGCCGAATGAACATTTTATTCGTCTGATCAGTACACTCGTTATATCCGTTGTCCACTGTATAACTGGGTTCATGCTTCCAGGGTAAGTAAAGTTTGACGCTTGCTTTCCAACACCCAAAACGAGAAGAAATGCAGCCCAGCGGATTTCCTTTTTCCAGACGAATATTGGCACTCTGCTCATCTCCGTGAACCCGTACAAGCCCCTGCAGCTATACAGTGCCGACGTCATTGAAGTCTACCGCAGGCATTGTCTCTTCGACCTGCCGCCGCATATGTAAGAAGGAAGAAAGAAAGAACCCTTATTTTTCATCGGGTTCGCATCATCAATCTCCTGTCGCCATTTTCTTTTCAGCTACGCCGTGTCCGACAGAGCCTGGAGAGGCCTGTGCGACCTCAACTGTGATCAGTGCGTGGTGCTGAGCGGTGAATCTGGCTCCGGCAAGACGGAGGCGGCCAAGCTGGCGTTGCGCTACCTCGTCGCCGTCACCTCGCACGAGCGGGAGTGCCACCAGCTGAAGTACAAGCTTCTCCAGACCAGCCCGGTGCTGGAAGGTGAGCATTGTATGCAGTGACTCGCCTCCATCATCCATCTCTGTCGTAACCCAATCCATTTTCTTTCCAGCTTTCGGAAATGCACGTACTCGAGTGAACGACAACTCCTCGCGATATGTGAGTCACACATCCAAATTGAAATAATGTCGCGACCTGCCAACTTGGAAATTTGTTTACCATTCACAGGGCAAGTATCTGGAGCTCTCGTTCGACTTTAAAGGCGACCCCATAGGAGGCTTCATCACCAGCTGTGAGTACTGCACAATACAACTAAAGCGTGTACGTGGATGTATCCTTATTTCACCCTTTCATCTGTGTTCTTTGCAGTGCTTCTGGAGAAGGTGAGACAACTCACGGTATTATTGTTGCGCGTACACAATAGCTTTAATGTGTATTTCCCCTCTTTTCAGTCACGCGTCACCAATCATGTTTCAGGAGAAAGGAACTTTCACATTTTCTATCAACTCCTTAACACCGCAGATTTACATCTGCTCAGTGAGTGCTCGATCTTGCGCGTAGGATTCACGCCTCCTATATTGATTGTACAGTTCGAAAGGTACTGTACGGTACAGGTCGAAAGTTCGTCTATACAGTGGAATCTGAATCTTTCGGAGAGAAATTCGATTCCGGAACGCTTCCGAGGGAAATCGCTTTTTATTTTTTTAAAATCACTCAATTTGGAATGTTAGAACGGGGGGAAATTTAATCCTGTCACGTTTCCCCTGTGATTTTGTTTTTCCTTGCCATTTTGGTCCTGCGTGCGATGCTACTTTTGATGATTCAAATCCTCAATGAAGAATGTTCATTCACGAAGTCAGTCAGGTTGAGCGTGATGTGCCACTTCAGCATGTTCTTGCTCAGATTTTGGCGCTAAAGGTGCCTTGAGGTAGGTTCAATCTGTTGCTGAGGATCTCGATTTCCATTGTGTACTTTCGACCTTGACGGTACAGGTACAGATTTCGAGAGGGGTAAAACGACAATTGGCACATGATGGAGAGGTAGACACTAGTCAGCCACTCTTATGTGGGCAGGCTCGATCCATGCCTAGGTGGAGCCACACAATGCGAGTGAAGCCCACAACTAAGTGCTATCATAGAATGATGAGTCCAATCTTCGTGGTCTTCGATCATGTCCGTCCATGCAGTGCACGTACAACGTAGCGTTTCCTAAGCCCAGCCAGAACAGCACAGATCCAGCATCGCTGATGTAGTAACTTTCTTCTCTCCGCGCTCTTCATTTGTGGCTTCTCACTCAATTAGAGTTCTCGCTTTTTCCCCCTTCCCAGAAGAGCTGCGTCTGCATCGCAACCCAGACCAATATTGCCTTCTCCGCTCCGAGTCTGAGGGCCACGGTGCGGTAGCGGGACATCCCTCCCTCGAGGATAGGACAGATTTCGCCGTCACCAGGGTAAGACGAGTGCTTTAGCAGCGCGTACTTAGTTACATGGTGGGGACTGGGACTCTATGTCATGGTTCCACACAGAAAGCCATGGAGGACTTGGACTTTTCTCCGGACGACATCTTTGACGTGTTTCGCATCGTGGCGGCCACTCTGAAGCTCGGAAATCTCCAGTTTGTGCCTTCCATGAACATGGACGGCACCGAAGGTTGTGCCTTAGCTAATGAGTATGGTGAGTCAATGTCAGATCCGACGGGGTTGCAAACGATGGACTCAGATGGACTCACTTGCTACCCACGCTGTCTGTCCGTCTCAGAGCTGTACGACGTCTGCGAGTTGCTCCACGCCGACTTCGACCTGCTCCTGGCTGGTCTGCTCACCTGCTCCGTTGAAGTTCGTCACGAGGTGCTTGTGACCGACCTCAACGCCAGGGAGGCTGGCAGGGCCAGGGAGGCGCTCTGCAGGGCCCTCTATGGGAGACTTTTCACTTGGATCGTCACCAGGATCAATGAGACCATCAGGGTAATGACTAATGAAGACATTTACAACTCTTTGGCGCTTTTCCAAAAATAAACTTGAGGGTTTTTCCCACGAGCAAGGACCATTTTCACACGACCTAGGCATCTTTTCACAGGAGTTACTGTCCCAGGTTAACCTTGAGAAATTTGCTCCACTGAATTGGTCTCAAATGCTGTGCACTGCAGACGACGGTACACTAATGTGACGATGGGAAAATGCACCCAGACGTCAATGACTGGCGGACTTAAGAGTCCGTATCATCATTGTTATCCTGCAACTTAAAGTGAAAGCTTCTCCTGGGATCCGATAAGACCGACACTGATGCTGACTTGGCCACAGGTACGTGGAATAATCTTAATCTTATTTTGACAGGTGAAAACTCCCCGCAAGCACAAGGTGTTAGGGCTCCTGGATCTCTACGGTTTCTCCACATCCTCCTGCGCCTTTCACCACTTAGCCGTGAACTACACCAACGAAAAGTTGCATCAGTGGTTTCTCTCGCACTCCCTCAGAGCCGAGCAGGAGGAGCTCGTTGCCGAAGGTTTGGAGTGGCGATCGTCCTTGACCTTCGTCGACAACGCCGACGTCTGCTCGACGCTGGAGAAGAGCAGCAGGGGCTTGCTGGCTCTGCTCGACGAGATGAGTCTCCGGAAAGGATGCATGGACAGACTGAGCAGCGTGAGTTCTTCGTCCGAGGGAGACACCGAGAGGGGCTCTGTCACTCAGGGACAGACTGTGGTGGAGAGGATCGCCGACGCATTCAGCGGATCAGACGAGCAGCCCCACCTAGTGGTCCAGGCGGCCAAGGGCGACAACACCTTCATGTAAGAATAGCGTGCCTCCAGTCGGATCACCATCATGGTCTCCTTCTTTCCTTTCGACAGTATTAAGCACTTTGGCGGCCCCGTGACCTACAACGCCGAGGACTTCATCTCTCGAAACTTGGACGCTCTGGACAAGGACCTCTCGCGGGCAATGTTTGAGTGCGAGCACCCGCTGCTCAAAGTCTTCTTTCCCGAAGGTGAGAGAGAAACGTCGTCTTCCGTGAACTGGAAAGCGGTCGTGCCAAAATGAAATTTGCATATTGGGGTAGAGGATTGACTTCTGAAAGACCAAAAAAAGAACAGAGGAAAGTTGACCACTGTGTTAGGTCGACTCTCGGTTTAAAAGAAAACACCAACAGCAATCCTGAAGTTCCTTGAGGTGTTGTCAAAGCTGTTGTTGAGTTAGGACGTACAATCCCGTAGCTATTTGAGTTATTCAATTTTATTCAACTGAGTTACTGGGGGTCCACATCAAATTGTTCGCTGTTGTGGTACTTTCGGTCCACATCGCACGGTTGGGAGGATGATTTTAAGTGTCGCCATTGATAGTAAAAACCTTTAACTCTCATTCGTCACACCTGCTGTTAGTTTCTTTGGGCGTCTGATTTTTATACTGATTCCTGGTCTGAGTGTACAATAAGATGTGGAACCCCTTGCACTTCCCTCCTCTCTATGAATGCTATTGAATAGCAAATGTTTTGGAATACCTGAGCATTACAGCCTAGAAGAAGAAGGCTTTTCCTCATGCAAACATTTACAGATTTGACTCCACATCAAGAAAGGAAATCTGGCAATCGCTGGTGTGTTCGCTTAGGTGCAGTACAGAGCACAGGTGAAACATAACCTCCTCAACGAGCAGCTCATGCTTAAAATAAACTGTTCTTAAGAAAAAGAAAGGATGCTGTGAGTTGCAAAATTTATTGCAGATTGCAAATCAATTGCTTTTTGGCAGTTGCAAAGGGATTGGCAATCATTTCTTCGGCAGGATTGCTTTTGTGATTGGCAATGGGTAGAAAAAACCCAGGGGTGGGTTTCAACCCTGACCGCGTCCCAAACCTGGCCGTGTCCCAAAAGTTCTTGCTCAAATGGTTACAAAAAGTTAGCAAGGACTTTTACGTATGTACGTACAGTGCAATACTTTTGACACTACCGAGGACTCCACAAAAAACGTTTCTGTGCATGCACGTGGAATCTTGCACAGGAAACCCTCGTCGTTCCACTCGTCGCCGTCCCGCGACTTGCGCCACGCAGCTGAAGATTTCCGTCGGCGCCCTGATGAACAACTTGTCGTCCAAGGTGCCGCACTTCGTCTGCTGCATCAGGCCGAACCAGCACAAGCAGCCCAGATTGTTTGATAGCTCCCACGTCAAGCATCAAATCACTTACCACTGGTGAGCACACGTCACCGTACGTACTCTGCGTACAATACGCGCAGCATGAATCGTGTCAATATGTAAAGTCTCTATCCCTGTGTAGCCTTTCTGAATACTCTTGTCTCCGCCGCAACGGCTTCGCTTTTCGCTTGCCTTACGATGAGTTCCTCTTCCGCTACAAGATGCTCTCTGCCCACACCTGGCCCCAGTGGCGCGGCCCCAGCGTCGAAGGGGTGACCTACTTGCTCAGGGAGGTGCCTATCAGCGCCAACGAGTACGCATTTGGAAGGACGAAGATATTCATACGATCCTCGAGGACGGTAAGAGAGTGCCAACTTTTGACTAGGGTGGTGCGTACATACAGTAGTAGTTGAGGCAAAATACGCAACGTTACTTGGGCTCTACTTCAGAACGTCACGCGGAGACCAGTTAGCCCGACGCATTTTTTGCGTAGCAGAGTAAGATAGCGTCGACGTATGAACTTACACGGGACATATGAAGACGTCAATGTAAATGACTT
>JAAUXU010131376.1_pt1 | contig 17982 bp, 23 predicted proteins | sample 7278151 | NCBI WGS metagenome assembly JAAUXU01 (sample SAMN14350113, study PRJNA611818) | marine sediment metagenome | isolation source: surface marine sediment (1.8m) | place: French Polynesia: Moorea | collected 2018-08 | reverse complement strand
GAAGTACTCGTGCTGGTAGTCGGAGTACTCGTGCTGGTAGTCGGAGTACTCGTGCTGGTAGTCGAAGTACTCGTGCTGGTAGTCGGAGTACTCGTGCTGGTAGTCGAAGTACTCATGCTGGTAGTTGGAGTAGTCGTGCTGGTAGTCGGAGTACTCGTGCTGGTAGTCGGAGTACTCATGCTGGTAGTCGGAGTACTCGTGCTGGTAGTCAGAGTAGTCGTGCTGCTAGTCAGAGCAGTCGCGCTGGTGGTACCTATAGTCGTACCCAAAGACGTTGTAGTTCCAGAACCAGTGGTGAAACAGGGCGACTTATCTGCAGTAGACATGGTGTCTGCCATTTTATCTGCCAACTTTTGGCACGCTGACAGTTCACAGTACACTGCGTACTTCTCAGGAGAGACCCCCGCCGGCCCCCTAGTGGGCGGGCTCCACAACTGCTCGCAACCTTGAACCAAGTCCGTGTGATTCACCGTCAACCCATCTTGGACAGAATCGGCACAGAAACATGAAGAAAGGCCACCCTCGAATTCGGTCTGCATCCCCATGATCGCCAAGGTCTTGGGTATGGGGCCCTGCTCCTCATAGCAATAGTCCAAGCACTCTGTAGCTGTACGACCAAAAATAGACGCTTGCCAATTTGCGATGTTTCTATTGGTGCATCCAAAGTAATTGTAGTAGACCTCCCTGCCCTGTATGGCTTCTATGCCGCAAAGGTCTTTGTTGCAGTAGATCGAGTAGGCGTATTCGCTGCCGCACGTGACGTTGGGGTTGTCGGGGTAGCAAGGTTTGCACAAGCCCGGAGTCGTACGTACTGAGTCTTGGTCTATGGCATCGCCCAGGTCTCCTTCGATCATGTACATGCATTCGTCTTTCGACACCATCAAGTAAGCGTACGAGTCTTGGCCCTCACTGTCGCAGAAGTCCAGAACGTCATCAAGAGCATGGGAGGGAATCTTGCGAGTGAAGTATCTTCCAAAACGCTTCTCCACATCGTACTTGGAGATGCACTTGGGGAAGTAATCCATCCACCAGGGGCGCTCCGCATTATAGTCCAGTTCGTTCCTCCAGCTTGGATCCATGCTTTGACCGTGAGTGAGGACGTCGCACGCACTATCCTTACAAAAGACTGAGTAGTCCGTGTTTCCTTCTGGACAGTTGTCTTCAATGTTGTCGCACCCGATGCCGATGTCCTGCAGAGAGTTCGACTGGGGCATTGTCGACAGCTTGGACTTGACGCTTTGTTCCTACCTGAGCGTAAACCTGAAATGAGTCCCCCACACACCAGCAGGATCCTCCCCAGCGTTTGGAGTGCAGCACAAAGCTGGTGTCCGGCAATTCTGAGCACACCGTCACACAGTTTGTCACGTCCGAGATGTAGTGATCTGTGGCGGCCCCGTCAAGCTTAATCCTCACTGACCTATTGGCAACGCAGCCCCAATAATAATAATTGGAGATGTCTCTTACCAAAGAAACATCGCTGCCCTTTAGAGAAGGAAAATTTTTTCTTCGTTTAGCAGAACGCGATACAAAAAGTTTGTTACCATAATTCCTATGATAAATGTCAAAGCCGCTATTAATACGTTGCACCACATTTTGGGGGTTCTCCATCCAGACTTCTTCAGCTTGACGTCGAGACGATGAAAAACTCCGAGATAAAACAAAGAGCATTGTTTATTCGGGTTATATCTTCATATCTGTCAGATACCTGTCAGATAATAATGGCGTCCGTTTTTTATTTATCTCCTATGCAACGTATACGCATTCGACTTATGTGTACCTTAGGCCCTTATGTGCCATTATTTGAACTTTGGGGTGATAGCTCACATATACATTTATTGTAAACTGTATTATTGCCTTAAATCTTTTAGTTAATTTTTAGCCAAGAGTCGTGATGCTGCCACTCGCCACTGTCACCTTTCTCTCCGTCATGGTGCTCCTCACCCTGGCCTTGCCTAACCGAGGACCCCAAGCCGAGTTGCCTCCAAAGTTGACTGTCTGCATTACACCTATATCCCCATGTTTTACTTCGTCGTGGCCAATAACAGCAACCAACTCACGCTCAAGCGGCCGTACCCTGTATGTACAGGCTGCGTCTAAACTGGCCTACAACGGAAATGAACACGTAGCTCCATGATTAAGGCACTTTAGCCACTAATATAGGTATCAACTGAGAGCAACCTTAGTTGGCAACGAGGTCTGCGACAGTCGGGAGTAAAAGCATTTCATTGAGCTCTCAGATAATTTAACACAAGTAAACAGGACAATATTTAAAACATTCATCCGCTTTTCTTATGAGGGAGTCCCCGCTAGTTTAGGATTGCAGTTGAGATAAGAAAGTAGCATCAGTTGCCCTGCACATGCCTTTGTACCGATCATCTTCTGTGCTTACGCAGCTCCTAAAAGAGAGGCTGGTAACCCCCAAAATAAAGCAATGGCCCAAAGTGACATTTTAAAATGTCTTTTGAGTGATACATACACCGATTGTTTAAAAAAGGGAGTGAAGTTAAAAACTTAAACTTTTTGTCGTGCCTGTGCTTTGAAGTACATAACGTGTGGATTGCATTGCTGTAATTTGACGTACCTCAGCCCCTATGTTGTCCACTGGCGGGCTGGATTTGGGGTGTGAGGATGGGGACCTGAATATGTGGAGAAATATTGGAATATCTTCACGTATATTAAATATTAGTGGGGGAAATATTAAGGCGGATGGTTCAAAGCATGAGCAACGGACTGGTGTGATCATAGGAGGGACACATAGCAAGTTTCATGACATTTTGATACTTCTAGCGAAAGTTATCAACGAACTGTCGAATCTTTTTCTTTTGTGCACTATATACCCGGTACGTATTTTCCGGGAACTGACGTATATTTCCCAGGGCCGCTGGAGAAAAAGGGTTCTTTAAAACCCAGGTCGATTAAAAAATCCTTGGCGTCACAGAAGCGATCTGTCAGGTCCAAGATCAGAATCAGACCGTCCTTCCAAAAGCGCTTTAACGTAATGCATAAATTACGGTAGTATTTTGGTAGCAAGATTTGGCATGAGTTCAGCAGTACTCTACTCTCTACTCGCCGGGCATGCCAGTTTGCATCCGCAGTACATAATATATGTACTAGGTTTCACCTGCAATGACGAGCATCGATTTGAGGCTAATACATACGCGCTCAGTGCATCAGGTCATAGTTACACATTGACTTGAGTTAGTGAAGGTTCAATTAATTTCCCCTTCTACGCTACTGATAAAAACTATCCATTAGGCTAGGTCAATGTTGAAATCTCTTTCAACACGTAATAGTTTTTGCAAGGCTCCCTTTGAGTCTACTGTAGTCAAATGGAATGAGGAACTACTCACTTTTTAGATTCCCTCTCTGTCAGCCACTTTTTTTTTACTTATACTCGTCTTTGCCAACACACTTAACTGCGTTAATGATAGGGTGTATAGACAATGTGAGAGAGGGTGATCAAAAACTATTCTTCCAGAACCACTGAGCATTACGCAACAAACGTAAGAAGCATTATTGTGATTCCAAAATTTTCAATTTTTGACCTTGCCTCCTCTATCCACGATACTGAGAGTCATATACAGAGACAGTCATAACGATGGTGTGGCTTAAGGTTTATCTTGGCAATCTCAGAATACATGACATAAAATTCAACACTCTGGAAAATAGACAAACATTCCCTGTTTATTGGCTTGGGATGGCAACATTACTTCTGCGATCATGAAAGTAGGTACGATTTTGGTTTTGACGAAGCACCTTCCTCTAGACTACATATGAATCTGTTTCTCAAATAAATTATATAACTGCGCAATCTGCTCTAACAGGACATATACCTATACTTTATCATAGTTACTCACATCTGTAATAATGCTTGATCAAGAATATGAACACGTACGTACTATGCCAGGTTTACACGGGCAGATTCAAATCACAAGAGTTGAAACTCTCGCTAGTGATCAAGATCCACTCATGGAAAACTGACCCCAAGTATCTCGTCTGCAGGTTGTGCAGGACAAAGAAGAATCACTCAGTTTTCTCTTGCACACAATTTGAAAGTCTCCTTAGAAGTATGAAAAAATTAGCATTGTAGAAAATGCCCCCTCTTCCTTGAGATCTCTCACTGCGCCGTGAGTAGACAGGCCTCTGTGGCCTCGCTGTTGTTGCTGCTGTTCTCCGCCGCCAACGGAATGGAGGCTGAAGAGGTGGGTGTGTCAGACTCCTCAGTGGAAGAGGGTGACGACGGCTCGAGGGCCGGACCCTGCTGGACGCACGAGAAGCGAGAATGTGGCACCTTGGAGCGGCTGAAACAAGAATATACGTGGGTGGTTATCGTATTTACAACTTCATACATGGGGAGGAATGTTTGCAGACAAAGCTTCAACTTGTCGTCACAGGAACCTTTCCTAGATCCCACAAATGTCGGGGGGATTCATTCCCAGCTCAAGGTCTATTGTGAATCCTCTGACCATCACGCATGAGCCTTGAACTGGCACTCTTGCACTCCTCAGTTACATTAAACATCAAGACCCTCAACGATGGCGATGAACAGTCAGATGTTTTATCTCCAAGAGTCTTGAAACACTCCGAACATGCCCGCATGCTGTTGGTAGTGTGCGCATCGTCCAAGAAAAACGTAACATCTTCATTGATCTTGAGCACATCAGCTCTGCCAGGCCAGGAAGGCAGCCTGAGTGCCAGTGCAGATTCCATTGAAATTTTGAAGGGCTGTGCAGTCAAAATCTCCTCATCTTGGGCCAAGCTTGGAGCCACTTATTTGACAGGAAAGTCCTTGTCGGCTGAGGGGCCAGTGAAGAATTCTTGGTATGGATCTCCCCGTACAGACAGACTCCACAATGGCACAAGTGCACCCTTTGCCCTGATATACATCCAAAAAAGCGGGTTTGTTTGTATTGACTGTGGCACTTCTTTGTGAACTCTCACCTTGGTCCTGCTCATGTGGATAACACTGACTGAGTCCAGATCATCCAGGCTGAGTCCGCTGCGATGCAGGCACTTCATGACCTTTGGAAGGTTCAGGTGAACATTCTCTTGGCGTTCCTTGATCACCTTGGATAGGTACCAGTTGTATTATCTCAAGTGCCACACCTACAGTAGTCTTTCTGGAGAGACAGATCTTGTAGGCTTTCCATACCTGTTGTAGTAGGGAGCTGTTAGTCTACAGTGTGTTGACCGCCTTGATGGCCTTGTCATACGAATGCAGCCTCCTGGATGCAGGTGAAGCCATGGTCGTCGGCAGCAAGAAGTCCCTTGACTGAGAAGACAGCATGAACTGCACAGCTGTCACCATGATCAACATGAGTTTGTTGCCTCTTCCAGTGCATACACTAATTGTGTCACCATCACCTACTGCGTCTTGAGATGCAGCACTTGATCATCATTCCTGCGCTCAATGACCTCAGCTCACATCTTGTCAAGAAATCTGACCAAACAAGTTTTGCCAGCACGTCGACGCTCTCCAGCATCCCCTTTAATGTTGATGTCCTAGCTCACCCAGACTTCAAGTTGCCGCTCTAGGCTGATGATGTCCAGTATGCCTTGCTTCTTCACTATGCAGGGAATCTTACTCCAGCACTTGGCTAAACTTGACTCTGAACCAAAAAGAAATCACGCACATTCTTCTTTCTGACATGTCAACCAGGACGACGGACTAGCTCACCACCCTCTGCGCAATCCTGCACGAAAAGTGGACGACCGACGACAGCGAGTGCACCGCGGTGCACAGCATGGCATTATTGTTGAATGTTGCAATGGGATGCGAACTCCGAGCAGCGCTAATTTTTGCAGATTCTCATCCAACCTATCATTGCGTTTGCGTTTCAACTCCAACGTAGTGCTAGAGCGTCCGCACACGTCTAATGCGTCGTAATCCTCTCACGCGTCTTTGAAAAAAGCTGTCTAATCTGGAGAAGAGGGTTTACCTCATCGACAGCTAATAAGCAGTAACGATCGTACTAAAGATGCGCTTTGAATCCCAGCCAGGTATACATGAGGGGCCCCCTGCCCTCCCCCCTCCTGTGACTCATGCACCTCTTTTCGCACAAGGCCCCGTTCAAGTGCACTGTCGGGTGCGCTAGAGTAAATGCGCCCATTAATTCGGGTACACGAACATCCTTACCTGTGGACTAGTAGGTCCTTGACATGCCAGACCCTGTACCTCTCTGCCCAGTCCTCTGGTGTCTTACCATCGGCGTCTCTGGCGGAGGCGGCGGCGCCGTTGGCCAACAATGCCGCCACCACTTGGCGCCTTCCGAAGATGACTGCGAGGAAGAGCGGTGTCCATCCGTCCGTGTCGCGCCGCTTGTTCGGGTCCGCCCCTGCCCTGGTCAGGTATCCTAGCAACTTGGTCTGAGTCTCCGCGTCTGTCTCAGCGCTGCAGGAGACGAAGTGCAGGCAGTTCTGCCCCACCGAGTCCTCCGAGTTGACGTCCACGCCTTTGGTCTCGACGAGATGTCTGATGGCGCGCACGTCGAGACGGCCAGCGGCCGAGAGGAAGTCCGATCGGTCCTCGACTCGGTCCACGAGCCCAATGTCCAGCTTGAAGCCGGAGGCAGAGGTGGACATGGCCTCAGGGCATGACCCAATCGGAAGCAGAAAAGACGCTTTTTTGCCCCTGATGCCCTAACTTTCTTTCTCTCAGGCTGCTTCGTCGGTCGGCGTCGATCGCACTTTGTTGGCTGTTGCTACGCGGTGAGCGACCGCAGGCAGGAGTAGCAGAGGAAGAGAGAGCAGATTAGTGATCTCTTTCCAGCCTGCAGGCACAAGCCAGGCTCGCTGGACTTGGGCGCGCACATCACGTCATTCACGTAGCTCAGTGTCACCTACTTGCTCAGAGATGCTGTGGTCTCCTGGGTGGCTCGAACTGTCAAGCCGAGCTTAGGTTTGGCCCATCACGAGCGTGCAGGCACTTGGCCTGAGCATCGGAGAGGCACGCTGTTATGTCAGGCCTATCGGCCCAAAGCTCCAGGCCTAGTTTGTCTCAGTCTGCCTGGAATATAAAGGCCTCTGATGATTTTTTTCATCTGATGGAGAAAGCCGAGCTGTTCTCTGTCTCACTTTCTCCCTCCTCTGCACCAATCATTTGTTGCACAAAGTCCCAATGCCTCAAGGTCACGCACATGACTGCAGCGTCAGCCCCATCACGACCATGTTTCAAAGCAAGCATGCGACGCAGAATCCGCTCGAGTACATCAGGCCTTTGCTGCTCTACTGTATGAATAAGGCAAAAGCATTTTTTCTCTCTTTTATCCTCGCCGGCCTGATCCTGCGACATGAATGGAGAGATGGATCATGCGGATTCTGCTCGTGATGAATAGACAGCGGGTGGTCCTTGATCAGCCACCAGAACGTGCAGTACGTGTAGGAGGGAGATAAGGATCTTGTAAACGGTTCAGAATCTTCTTCAACTTTCTTCTTCTCAGTCTACCACAGGGTCTCTCTATGCTCCACTTAGCAGTTGCTGATCTCGATGAAGTTGAAGTCGTTCCGATAGAGACGAAATTGGGACCTGTGTACCCAAGGTTTACTAGTAAACCTTGTGTGTACCGATGCTGAGATTCCGGCTGACTGGGATGGTTGCTTTGCGCATGGTGATACCTGTAGACATTCCACACTTGCAGGTGCAAACTCGGATGACGCTCCAGGGTCATGACGAGTTCAGGGCGCCGGACGAGTTCGACGGCGACAACATCTGACCCGTCAGCTTGTCGGCCAACGGGGAAAAAGCTTGGAACCCGAACTTGGAGGCTGCATTTGACTGTGCTGTTGACAAACATAACAATGTCTAGTAAAGAAACCAAACCAGAAGTTTCTTCAGCTAGTTTGGATTGCCAAGGCAAAGTTCACCGCCAGTCGGAACCAACGCCAGTAGTCGATCTGACGCGAGCGCTCCTTCCCGGGGAGATCAGAGGATCATGGTTCGAGCTTCGTCTCACCCTGGTACTTCAGCGAGGTGAATCAATAACGAGAATCATCTTCACCTGCATCTTTACAGACATTCAAGTCCCAACGAAGCTTGTTATTAATTTCCTTTTTATACGATTTATTACAGCTACTCACGGAAAATCCCGAGCCAGAGGAAGTCCTACGTAAGGGACAGGCTGCCGTCTGTGGAGAACATCATGAAGTCTCATAGGGGCAAACGATTCAAGACCGTCAAAACTGGAGGCTTGGTCACGAAAGAGTCGCAGGACCTGACCCCCATGAATAGGTACCGCGGGAGCTCGTACGGCAAGAAAAAGAAGAAGGATGTCGGCACAATGACTTCATGGGAGGTAGCGGAGAAAGACGCGTTCGAAATCAAGTCCCCCAGACATACCATAACCAAATCAGTGACTTCACAGGAGAAAGTCGAAAAACGCGACCGCGAGGACGCCTTCAACCAATCGTCCTCCCTGAAAAGGAAGCTGCCCAAGTCAACGACGGCGGCGGCCGCTAAGGAGACCGAAATCAAGAACTCCTTTAGTCGAAGGTCCCCTGACTTAAGTAACAACTTGAACGAATCTATGCAGCGTGAAGACTCCGTGGAAGACTCCGTGGAAGACTCCGTGGGCGACATCTATCTCAACGAGACAGTCCCCGTACTGACTACCGAGCCTGCTCATTCCTCGCCGACCCCCAGAGCTTCGACAAGTACGGAATCTGATGATGAGAGGCCTCTGAAGGAATCAAAAAGGCAGTTCAGAAAGAAAGAAACGAAAACGCCGAAGAGGCGGTTGCGGTCGAACTTCGTCATCCAGTGCAAGATCATCGAGTATCCGGAGTGTCGCTGCGGGATGGAGTTCTACACTGAGAAGCAGCTGGCGAAACATCAGCTTAAGTGTTCTGTTTGTAACTAATTTTATTATTTGTTGTACACAGTTGAAGCTCCAAAGATTACGATACTATCAGTATCGTACCCCAGGTGCTATTCTATCTATTCTATACAAACGTTTTGTCACTTTTGTGGAATCCAGTGAATAATAAGAAACTAAGGAGGAACAACTACAGGGTGTGTCTGATTTGGCTTTACAATTTTAAGTGCCCTAAGTCACGCGTCCGTGCACTAATTCTTCTGGTTTGAGCATCAGTGGCTCAGAAATTCAGCTCTGGACTAGATTTTGGCTACAAATGTGTCAGATGTTGTGAAGACTGTGGTAAATATGTTCAGTTAGGCTGCACCGCTCAATTCAGCCTGAAGGTGGAACAGGTGCGCTGCACTAGACTTTTTACTGATGATTTTGCGTTTACGTAGCTCTGAAAGGAAAGATTGATACTCTGAAAATGAAGCAGTTGCTCTGAGAATTTAAAATGTCTTTTAAACAATACTTTTTTATTGGCATTTAACAGTTCATTGGTGTAAAGTTCATTGTCTCTACTTTCGTCCCACTTTGTCGCGCCTTTGAGGGCATCTATTTGCTGTGCAATGAGGAATGCTTCTGATCTCTGATCAGCCTGAAACATATTCAGTGTCATAAATGTTAATAATATTTTGCGAACAAACCTTCGTACAAGAATGGAGCCTCTACTTGCTGGCCACATTGTTCTTAGTAAAGTCGATCTTATTGACTCAGTGTGAGACAGGCTTTTGAAGGGCCCCGGCGTCTCAGGCAATCCAGACGCACCCTGTAGGTACGGTTTCACTCAGTGATACGCGTTTGCTGGCGTCCCAGTCCCTGACGTCAAGGTTGCGTTATCACCATGTCATGTGTAGCGACAGTTGTTTTGGAGTCGCAGTACGTACTGGACGAAGAGGTTCACTCTGGTGTTGTATCAGACTTGTCCAAACATTCTGTAGTCCTGGGTTACCTTGAAGATGTCATTGGGAATAATGGCAGGGATGTTTGGCAGAAGAGTCTGGCTCTTGCCCAAGGTGGCTCTGCCCAAAGCGAACTTTTCTCAGGCAAGTGTGTCTTAGTCAACGCCACTTGTTCGTCGCATTAGTCTTGATACAGGTCATGTAGGCAAGATAACAGATAAGGGTCATGTAATCAAATTTCACTGTTACATTTCTTGTGTTCAGGGCGCCATGTCCTACTCAGCCAAGAAGTTTCCGCAGGCCGATTTCTTCCCGGCCAAGAAGGACGTGATGCTGCCCCCTGGCACGTTCAACGGCAAGGTGGTTCTGGTCACAGGTGGTGGAACTGGGCTCGGAAAGGCCATGGTCACCAAATTCAGTCAGCTTGGAGCCAGCGTAGCGATTGCAGCCAGGCGAGTGAGGCGAACTGAGTACAAAGGTCAAAAGCTTTGCTCGCACTTCTTCAACACAACACGGGTTCCCTTTTCAGGCGCATAAACGTACTAGAATCGACCGCGTCCGAAGTGTCCGAACTCACAGGCAACCGTGTGCTTCCGCTACAATGCGACGTTCGCGACCCGTCGGCCGTTGCTGCCGCCGTCGACCAGTGCGTGGCCGAGCTCGGGCTGCCGACTGTCGTTGTTAGCAATGCTGCTGGAAACTTCATCTCCCCCACCGAGAGGCTCTCCCCTAATGCTTTCAGAACGATTGTGGATATCGTGCTCAACGGCACGGCGAATATCACCTTGGACGTGGGCAAGAGGATGATAAAGGAAAAAACAGGAAAGTTGAACCATTGATCCAGGCTTATGAGAACCGACATCCTTTGAAAGTTGAGCAATGTCACAGGCGGTGTCTTTCTTGCCATTACCACTCACTACGTCAAGGAAGGGTCTGGTTTCGTCGTCCCCAGCGCCTGTGCCAAAGCTGGCGTTGAAGCCATGATGAAGTACGTTTGGTCGAAAACCAGAAATTAGTTCATCTTTCACAACAATGCGTGCTCAAAGGTCCCTGGGAGTCGAATGGAGTCGTTATGGCATTCGAATGAACTGTATCGCCCCTGGACCGATCGTGACTGAAGGCGCCTTCTCCAGGCTGGATCCCACAGGAACCATGACCGAGGAAGCAGCCAAGGTCATTCCTGTGGGAAGGCTGGGAGAGGTCGAAGAGATAGGAAATCTTGCGACTTTCCTGTGCAGCGACTATGGCAGTTGGATCAATGCAGAGGTATTTCTGAAGTACTTGATAATTCTCCGGAGCAACATGGCGAACAATAACCCTGTGTGATTGTTCATAGTCGGTTATCTTCGACGGGGGCGAGTTCCGAGCCTTGGCAGGCGAGTTCAACAAACTAAGCTCTATAACTGATGACCAATGGAACGTGATGGAGAAACTCATCCGGGACACTAACAAGAAGCAAAAGAAGCAGACCAAGGCCAATCTTTAGTTATTTTTTTTTTCTAATTTTGAACAGCTACCTATGACAGACAATAAAGCGGTCAAATTATCACATTCCTGAGATCTTTTCACTGAGCTGCGGCCGTCAGATCGAATCCCTTGTTGCTCTTGGCGAGGTAGACCCCGAAGACGAAGAGTCCGAGACTCTTCACGACGGACCAGCGGAAGTCGTCGTAATAAAGGCTCTTGAGGAAGCTTCTGCTTTCAAATGACCGTCCCGAAGGGGGTGCAGGCAGCCGCCGAGGATTCATCATGGTGAAGATCTCGCAGGCCTTGTTCACGTCGACGTTGCCGTGCAGCACCTCGCTTTGCTGTGTTTGTTTAGTCTATCTCAATGTTCAGCTGTTGCCTGCATTGTGACAGTTACCGCCCTCTGTCGTGCTCTTTCAGAGACACACGTCTTGTGCATGCTACCGGGGGATTGTATCAAGTGATGTTCTCCGTCGTCATGGTCATCGACGACATGTTCATGTACACGCTCTGTTAGCGACAAAAGTACATTCTGTGAAGTCTCCCCCTCGACCTCCCTTTGCTGACACCACCGCCGTCGTCCTGTCTGACCAGCGCCGTGGCCTCCGACGCCTCCATGGTCACCGACACCTCCAAGTTGTCCAGGGACACTGCCTTTCACAGCACAGCTGAACTGCTCCTGCCCCTCCCAATCCCGCTGTTCAAGCAGAGCCCTTTGGCGACTTAAGACTTGTGTTAAGCCTCCTACATAAAATTGCTTCACCAGGAGATAATCTTTTCTTTTACATTGACTATGCAAAATGTCCAATACTTGGTCAGTCAGAGCAAAGTATTGAAATGCAGTCAACGGTTGAAGAGGTGCCCTCCGTTGGAGTTGTGTTCCCGTCCTCAGTGGATTCCTGCAATTAGCACTGGTTTTGCATGATGCTCTTTGTTTTTGGCATGACTTGCATTCAGAGCCAGCGTTGGCGAAATGACGAAATTCTCAAGTGAAAGACTTCAAAGATACTGGACAAAACGCAGCAATCCACTTTTAACAGGTGGCAAATATTGCAATTTTCTGTCTCAGACAGAAAATTGCCATTGAATTCAGGGCCACCCTGTGCTCTCTGACTGTGGTTTTCCCCCTCTTCTCTCATACAGGGTGATCGACAGCACTTGGAAAGAGGTGGAAAGTTTATCGCCAAAATGCCAAAAACCACTGGTGTGAGCAAAAAGCCCAAGAACGTGGATGTCATTGTTACATTTTTTTTCTAGGAAATAGCTTCCACCTCCTTAAAGAAATTTCAAGGCCCATTTCCTGAGGTTCGCCACAGAATTTGAATTACGTCTTCTTCTGGAGCATTGGCACGTCTTCCACAGCCAGCTGGGGCTCCTACAGACTCGTGTGGAACACATGTGGAGGTGGAATACGTGTGATGCCCCTGAAAGCCGTCCTTTTGATTGTATTGGAGAATCTTTTTTTTGGCCAAGCATGACGAGATGAAATGGCCAACATTGCTTCAGAAAATGAAACGTGTACCTCGAACTCACCATCCACGTAAAGCGCTCGGCGTACAGTCAACATCTTTTGACCCATCAGAGGCAAAGCAAAGAAGGAACACCTGTCTTGGATCAGCCTTTAGGCCATTTTGAAGACTTGGGCTGAGGACTTTTACTCCAAGATGCGTGGTCACGGTACTTCATGGGATGAGATCACTTGCAGGGCCCTGGCTGGTTGGCTTCGGCCACAACAACGTCTCAATCCGCCGTGAAATGATTTCCTAGGAAGTTGTTTCCGCCAGCCTCGGGTACCTGGAAATTTCCGGACCCAGAGCTGGAACGTGGAAGGATTCCCGAAATCCAGCCGGAGCCAACGTGGTCCAGCAGAGCAGAGTCGTTCAACTGTGCGGACTCGCATGCACTGAAAGCCTCTCTCGAGGGTGCGTCTGCACCGAGGGAGTCACATCATTCCAGCGAATAAATAACTGCACTTGTAAGTGAGAGGAGACAACGACGGTGGACTCAAGTGTTTACCCCGCCGTCCGAGCTAAATTTGCTCGTGTCCAGTGCATGAGTCAAGGGTTAGCTGAGGTTGTGCTCCTCCTCGAGCCCGATGCCCCCCGGCACAAAGTGGTCGAGTGAGCATCCTGTGCAAACACCGTGATGAGAATTTTCATGCTGAATCATAAGCTCTTTGCCCTCCCACCATGCAGTCAAGTCCAACGTCTCACTGCGTACGTAGTCGAGGCATCATCTTTCCATGACAGGAAGAGCACGTTGTGTACTCGTATGAAAGGGTTGGATGGTGCCCATTTCATTGGGATAGCGATGCCGTCTTTTTGGGTATGTTCATACGTATACGGGCATGTTTTCTTTTATCTGCTCTCTCTCTCCCTCCCTTTGAAGGCGCCGTCGACGCTCGCAGACCTCTTCTTCTTCTTCTTCTCCTCCTCCTCCTGCCCTCAAGTCAGTCTCCATACGGACTTGGACAGGAACAGACGTCCTGGCGATGTGAGCTCAAGTCATGAAATCGTACAAGTTCAGGGAAGCCGAGTCCACGGTGGCAAAGACAATAGGAAGAGTGGTGAGTGTGTGGCAAAGAAAAATCATTGGGTGAGGGCGCAAAGACCTCGGCGTTATTTGCACATGCCGAGGCAAACGACCCTGCCACGTCTTTGTGTACAGCTACAGGTTGCAAAAATGGGAACAGCGCAGAGGAAAAGTCGTTCATTCTAAAACACGACGAAAATTCAAAATTTCCCAATATCCTACTTTTTTGGCGAACAAACAGGTCACTAGAAAATGAAAATTCAGGTTACGAAGACACTGGAAAAGAAACTTTGACCGTCTTTCTCCGTCGTACAGTGGAACACACTTATATGAATCAAATTCAGCATCCGCAGATCAAGTAATCCCTTGATGTTGCTAGTAGAATGACTTTAATATGAATCAACTTCGTCTCTTAGACTTATTCTCTCTTCTTATCTCTTATGCTCCAGCTCTTGTGCCTATTTGAATCAGTACATTCTCCTGTCAGGACAAAAACCAATGAAGCGAGGGTCAATCCCTTGTGGCCCAGACAAATACACTCTTTCTTTTCGATGAAACTGATAAAGCGATTGGAGATGCTCTCTTCAGGCATTGGAAAACTCTTCCCTAGGTCACTTACGGCAGTTTGTCACAGTGTTGCTGTTCTCGTCATGCGAGAAGAGTCCGTCCAATGTTATCATACAAAGTGCTCAAGTCTACAATTTGTCGTTTGCTCAGTCCCAAATGCTCTTTAAAACTTGTAAAAAAAAAAAGCTTCTCAGAAATCTCAGCTCCAACTTGATTCATACAAGAGTGTTCCACTGTAGAGAAAATTTCAGCATTATTTTACCTCCATGGGGGTAAAAGAACGTCCCAAAAATTATGGACAATCTACTCATTTATCATCCAACCTGTTTCAAACCACATCTTTTAGCAGATAAACCAAATCTGCGACCCAGCATTGGCGTACGTGATGGATAAAAAAGTCCAAAACCGAAATCTGATACAGACATTTTGGCCAAACAACTTTCAAAAAAGAAAAGAAAAGGAACCTGCATTGCTGATTTTCTTCGGTTTGGTACAGCACTGAGTCCACACTGCATGAGCGTCACAGTCAGGCTTGAAAGTGTCTTTGTGACACCTGGGGGGGTTCCAGAAATGTTTTTGTTTAAATCGGCGGAGCCGCCTTAAACGTGCAATTTCGCCCCAAAGTGAAATCAATAACTTCAACTGCCAAGGCCTCAAGGTTTCTGACGGTATAAAAAAAGGCTCTGCGTAATTCAGGTATTGAGAAAGGTACATTTTGTAACCAACGCACTATTCTTGCTGCATACACTTGTACACTTGCGCAATACTAGACTTTTTGAGTGGCTGTCGATGTAAATGAGCTGTAGAAGGACTGCAAGCGTTAGCGCTATTACTGTTTCTGTAAGTGTGCAGTCTAGGACTGTACGAGCAAAGAGACAGAGAAATGGAGCCCGAGCTAGACTAACCACGAGCTAAGCTCTGATCTTGTCGAGCTGGCTCGAGCCAAGACTAATCTTTTGTGAGCTGATCCCAGCCAAGGCGTAAGTTCACCTATTTTTTAAGCTCTCTAGACAGTATGATGTTTCTAGCTCCAACTGAACAGCGTAATTAAGCTGGAGACTCCGCCAGGATTGGAACATATTTGTTCAGCTAGCGATAGCGACGCTGTCTCTTGGGATAAAAAAGATGATCTAACAATCCAACACCCACCACAAAGCCTCCCTCGTCGGCTCGTCGAGCTTCTGGAGCCACGAGCCAGCCCAGGAGCACCCCTATCAGCAAATCTCGCCACTTTCCAGCCGTGTACAACATGTAATTCCTGCATAATAAGCACTCACAATAAGTTGAGCGCATAATTAGGCAGTCGGTGGCAGACATCAAGTGACACATCTCTTACGACGACTGCACAAAGACGTGCACACACGCACACCAGAGCTTGGGTGAGGAGCTTTGGATGAAGGCTGCGGCAGGCAGGAAAGTCCACTTCCCACGATCTCTTCACGCCTTGCCAAAAGAGGTTCGGGAGAAACATTTTAAGACCTTTCCCTGACCTTTTTTTGCACGCGGATCATTAGCAACAGGCCTTTTTTTTTTCGTTTCCCTTCTACCACGATTTCAGACGCGCAATCGTGGCAACGGAACCAAAGATGACTTCTTCCTCAGCCACTGAAGCGGTGCTGGAGACCCACAGAAATGATCTCTTCCGCTCGTATGGCGCAAAATGTCGGCCAGTGCAGACGCTCCCTTAAAGCCTTATCCTGGAGCGTGAAAATTCTCTCCCTTCCTCGGAAAGCAAACAAACATGTAAGGGTGGGTTTACACAGGCCGAATTGTTGCCCCGTGCGGGCAGCGCACGCGAAAAAGTCCGCCCGCAAAAAAGTTGTTTCCACAAATACGGTGCACGCAGGCAAAGCGATGACTGGAACCGACTGTCTTCATTATGTGGTCGTGGGTGACAGATGATGGGAGGGAAGCATTCAAAAATCTGCGGTTCCAACAAAGATATTCGCCATTCACGTCCCAAGAATCACGATTTTTTTCTTCTTTTTATCAGTTTGCTCAGCTTTTTGCCCCCCCCCCTCAGTAGGAAGATCCCTTCTCCTGAGACACGACAAAGCAGCCTCCTATCGACTTCTCCGTTATTCCTATGCCTTGATAAGATTGCCCAGGTTGTTCTTGATCTGGCGGAGGAAAAAACCAAAAGAGAAAAGACAAAGAAGACGAAAAAAAGAGTCCACGCTCTGAGTGAGTCTTGTTCGAAGCAAGGGCACAAAACTTCCACAGTCATCTGCAGTTACATTATGAAGTTACATGTGTTGTAATAGGTACAAAGCGCGGTGAAAACGCCATTAATCTTAGTGATTCAAATAGAATGTGTACACGCAAACGTGCAGTACAGCACGCAAACAGGAGGAATGTTGGTGCCTGCGTCTGTCTAGCCGAGCAGACTTCGCCGATAAATCATATAAATTTTAGCCAGCAAAACTGTCTTCTTCTCCTCCTGCGGTACGTAAAAAATTAGTTTGCGGTGCTCTACTTTAATCATTCGTAGAATGCACTTGCATAATAAGTTATCGCCCACAAACACACACACAAGGTGCGTTTGCTCGGGCAGATTTCATCCCAGTCATCCCTGCTCCAGAGCCTCGCGCGTTGGTCACCGTGCACAGCCGGTCCTTTCTCCGGCAGAGCTCATGGGACGCACATTTTCTGACAGTGCAAACGCGCCTTCAGAGCCAGAGGTGTCAGTTGTTGGCTGCCAAACAATTACCATGCACGTACTGCATACGGCCAGTAATAGTTATTGCTCTTCTCCTCCTTCTTCACGATGTGACGCAATTAAGAAGACGACGACGACGGAGAAGAAGAGGAAGAAGTAGGAGAAGAGGCAGTTGTCTCCATGCATGACAGCAGCCTCTATTATAACGGGAAACGCTTTTAGTAGGCGCGGGCAACAAAGAAGAAGCGCAGTCATAATGAAATCAGAGGCAACGCGAGAATTGAGAAAGAGAAAATTTCACTTTTGCACCTGAAAAATGATTGGCGCATTTGGCGGAAGAGGAAACTTGGCAGATTGGGGCGGGCCCATCTTCGGGCCTGAGTTCCCCCCCCCTCCTGTTTTTTGGGCCTTCGTCTAACTCTCTCTCGTTTGTCTCTGTGCCAATACAACGAAGACCAACATAAACTCCTCCAGGTTTCATCTGATAGTGCAAGTCAGGTCGACCTTTAACAGTGTTGCACGCGCTCCACAAATCACAGGTGTCAATGGCTTCGCACGTTCGTTGCGAATGCAAAAAAAGGGGGCAAGGCCTGGATCAGCCAACTCTCCAATAGACGCAGAGGAGTCTTTGCTTTTCATCAGCACAAACTTTACGCGGGCTCTGCCTTTGAAGTGAGCACACACATACACACCTCGTACTTGAGCAGGGTGCGCGCGCCCAAGTCAGCAGGAAAAAAAGCAGCAGCGACGAATTGGCCTGGGGTTTCTCTCGCCTCAATCGTCCCGAACGAGGGGGGCAACAGTTAGGACTGAAACAGGTCGCGGGAGAGCCTGTAGCGGAACAACGAGGACCCCTCCGGGCCCAGGGTGCGGTAACAAGTCAATAACGGGGGGGGGGGGGGGGGCATGGGGTCCGTAAAATTGCCCATATTAATCACACCGTTTGGTTTATGGGGGGGAGGAAACGTGGGCAACCCTGCCTACGGGCATTTGCGGACACAAT
>JAAUXU010165110.1_pt1 | contig 17988 bp, 15 predicted proteins | sample 7278151 | NCBI WGS metagenome assembly JAAUXU01 (sample SAMN14350113, study PRJNA611818) | marine sediment metagenome | isolation source: surface marine sediment (1.8m) | place: French Polynesia: Moorea | collected 2018-08 | reverse complement strand
CCCCCACACACACACAGATTGACCCCTTTTGTGAATGACACACTTTTCACCCATGGACACAAAGATTGACCCCCCAGGCAAGCTGGACCCCTGACAGATTGACTCTGAGTGAGTAATTTGTTATATTCATTTATGTTCTACTTCCAGAGGTATCCGGCGTTGCTCGTATTATTATGAGCCCCGGTCCTGCCCGCCAGGAGTGAGTACTGGCCACAACTGGTCACAACTGGTCACTGCTGCTGTGACAGACAAACTTACATTTTGTTATAAAGCTACTTAAGACGTCAGTACGTGAAACAGTACATAACTGGCGGTGCCGATGCACAGACAGACAGAGGCATTCTAAATATCTGAGAAGGTGGTCTTGAAGGAAGGCGTAGTTGACGTAACCTAACCAATCAGGACTAAAAATTTAACTCTGATCCTCACGTGAGAATCACTTTACTCTCTTTTTGGCCTTGCCCCTGTTTGGCCTTATATGGCCCACGGAAAAAAAAGTTTGGCATTCTGAGACTGATATCTTAGGAAATTACAGCCATTTTACTCAGTCAAGAATAGATGAGTGAAGGAAAAGTTCATGTTCGATATGGAACTATTTCTGCACTTCTGCTTCCCACTCGGCCTTGGTAATTTTGCTGCGAACTCGTGACACAGAACGACCGCTCTAGTGAGCATTAATGCAAAAAAGGCTTGCTTATTTCTTAATCTTGAAGGAAAAGAGAGCAAAACGTGTTCACTTTCTATCATGTCAAAAATGGGATAAAAAGTGGTTCGTATGGGTCACAAAAAAGGTAGTGAGGGAAAAGCAAAGTGCAGGTTTAGTTCTGTGAAAAACAGCTCTGTGTTTGATCAAGTGGAAAAAACTGGGGCAAACTGTTTGGGCACCCAATTGAGCACCCATTTGGGCGTCCAGGCTGCTGCTGTTGCTGCTGTCACCTTCTAAGTCAACCCGACCTAGGGTGCAGCTCATTGATGAAACTAGTGAAAAATAAGTTAGCAATTGGCCCAGCTAATTTTTCATTATCAGATCAACATTACTATGCGAAGAAATATGCTCAATTTTAAACGGTTTCCAAGGTCGGTACAATGACAAACAGTCGTCCCACGCAAAGTAACTTTTAGGTTAGATTCCTGATGATACATATATCATCGCATTATGATGGGAGATGTGTAGAACTGACCATGAATGTGCAAAAATTACCAACCTGAGATCTGAGGTTCTTGACCTGCTTCAAGACCAGAGCAAGCAATTGCTTAATCTCCACCAGAAGATAGTCTGGCTGGTGTCTGGCCAGCCTGATCACACCAGTCATGCCTCTCAGGTTGCTCTCCCAGTCAGTCGTGTTCGCCATTTCTCCCATGGACTTGGAGAGGAAGGCGTCGGCTGGTGAGGGCGGAGGGCCAAGGTTGGCTTCCTCGAAGGGAGACTTCAGGGTGACCTGGGTCTTCAGAGGCAAGTTCTAAAGTAGGCAAGAGAAAGCATGAAGTGCTGTCTTGTGGAAGTGTCAGGCAAGGTTGCTCACAAGGTAGCTCCCGGTGGACACAGTCGAGTTGGCTGTTGAAAGTCTGGATGCATCCCCAGCTACAGTCTGAGCCCTGGGGGCTACTGGTACTTGGGATTCCTCCTTGGGAGGAGGTGCTGAACTGGGTGGCTCAGGGGGAATCTCATTAGACTGGCTGGATGTCGAGTTGGGTGGGATGTTTTCTTCGCCAGAGGCCGAGGACAGCCCGCTGGTAACACTCTCAATCTTGGTGCCATCGTCCATCGTGTGCCTGTCAGACTCGCCCTGGTCACCATCTTCCCTGAGTTCATCCTTCTGGGCCGTTCTAGGCTTTTGAGATCGCCTGGGCATCACTGGAGAGTTCTTGACCATTGAGGAAGTCTGGAAAGGATTGTCCGACGGGGCAGCAACAGTAGCATCACGGTCAACGCCATTCAGGGCACCGATGCTCTTGGACAGACTGATGCCTCCAGTTCTACCACTGACCCTCCTGGAGGTTTGACCCCTCTCCAGTGATCTGGAGGAAGGATCCTTTGGCACCTTCGGTTGTTGTTGTTGCCTTCTCCTCAGCGCAGCGGGTGACCTTTGGCGATTTGACAGCTGTCGCCGGGGGTGTGAATTTCTCTTGGCATCCCTGTTGCCCTCTTCCCTGTGATCAAAGTCTTCATCATCAACATCGTCATCGTCCTCCTCGCCTGAGTTGGTCTTATAGTTCTCCATGATATGCTTGTTCCTCCTCATGCTGGAGTTCCGCTTGATCGGGATGCGGCTCAGGCTACTGCCCGCTGAGGTCGTGGACCCGATTGTGCGCTGGGACTGGGCAGACCTGCAACGACAAGCTGGAAGTGAGTGTTCAAAACTCCTCAAGCCACGACACCAAAGCACTTCTGGACGACACAGCATTTTGCCATGGACATCTAATGCGCAAATGCAATTGTGTGGATCACCTACAACAATGATCGCAGGCCAATAAGTTCTGTTTCGTCTCCAAGATGCTGAGTGAATAATATCACCATGATTCGACAGTGCCTTAGTGTTCAACGGTTTTGCATAGGAAAAAAAAAACAATATAAATATTGAATATAAAACCAATTGAACATGGGTTAAGCAGAAGTTACTGGCCACCCTACACATCGACACTTCAGTGAAGAACACACAAAAACACTCATTAATCATGGACTCACTGAAATTCTGGACTCTTGGCAGCAGCAGCAGCTTCAGTCCTGTGAGACTTTGGTCTCTTCTTCTTCTCACTGCATTTTTTTTAGCGCCATGTCAACAACTGTTAAAAGGCCAGAAAGTGTAGCCAGAATCACCTGCTGAAGCCGTCGGCCACGGTGGCCACGTCGTCCTCGTCCGAGGTAAAGTCGTCCTCGTACTCGTAGCTGCTCGGGACCGAGGTGGCGGCCACTGAGAGATTCGAAGAGATCGCGGCGAAGCCACCCGGAGGTCGGGGTCGTTGTTGCTCCGGAGGATGTTGAAGTGGGTTGAAGGGACCGCCGCCACCAGGCGCCGCTGAGCCTCGGAGCAGCAGAGGCAGTTGTTGTGCGGCCACCGGACTGCGCGGAGGCGTCACTTCCTTGGCATGCTCCTGGAAGCGGTCATACGTGCGGGCCACAGGGCCGATTTCACCGTAAACAAAGTTGGTAAGGCGTTCACCTGCTCCATGTTCTCTCTGGAGTACTCCAACTCGTCGTCCGCGTGGTAAGGGTGGGCGCGGTTGTGGGCCAACCTCTCGGGGGACACGCGGGCGGCGGAGTACTTCGAGCTCAGCCTGGACAGAGTGCGTTGCTGAAAGAATTTTCAGCGTCATGAAGAGGAAAACAGTGATCTATGGGACCCTGTCAGGGTCTACGAAGGCCGAGTTGATTGCTCCTCTGCATGCCAAGTTGTCTCGCAGAGAAAGTTGGAAAGTTTTCTCTTGTCTGTACGGTAATTGCAGAAAGTTCCAGGATGGCCTTGGCTGCTACAACCAATAAATCTTCTGGCAGAGGGAGAAAATGACTCTTAATTACCTTGTTATATAATTTAATCACTCACCTGCTCTTCTATGTTGCCACTGCTCATTCCGCTGGCCTTGTTGGTGCCTGGCCTACCGCTGGTGACGCTCGACCTGTTGAGTAGGTTGACGGCGAGGCCGTTCACGGGCATGTCGTCGAAGCTGATCTGACGACGCAAAAAATAAAAATGGTGATTCAGTCACTTACATATTCAGCTGAGTCCTCAAAATTGCGCACCTGGCTGTGAAGCGGCTGGTTCGACAGACGGCTGGAAGACTTTCTGGGCGAGGAGTCGATGGCGGCTGGTTCGGTCTTCAGGGCGGTGACGGCTGCCGCGGCCGCGGTCGCAGCCGCCGCCGCTGCTCGTGTCTTATCTACGCATACATAAGTATGAAATTCTACGCATGACGTAAAATTGCCATTCATAGCTGCTGCTTTAATTTCTGATTTTGCAGTTTTTAGTGTATTGCTTTACAGTTCAGATCAGCTTTAGTAACTTTAACGGCCAACATCTGTGAAGATTGTTCCTGTGAATAGCTCTTCGGAGCATTGACCACGACCAACTCCACCCCAGGTCATGGAGCAGGTCCGTGTGTGTGGGCATGATGTTGTTGGGGACGCGCAGCATGAACTTGAGCTCCAACCGCAGGGCGACCTTGGGGTTTTTACCTCTCCCCTGGGAGTAGCCACAGTGAACCAATAATTTCAAATAGCCAAATTTTAACTTATGCCTCAAAGTTGATCAAAAAATGAGATTGCAAAGATGTATAAAATGAATAAATGGTTGCCTCAGTCATGTTGTCACTCATAAATGGGCACCTGCGTCCGGAATGATGTGCAAAAATTCAGAATTTGGCGGGGGTGCAAATTATTTAGGACTATAGTACAGTGTAATATGCGCATATCTATGACTGCATGGTATGCACAATGTATGTTACGACAACTTCGCTACCCACTGGCCAGTACTGACCTGAAAGACTGATCCCGCTGTCTCTGGTCGCGCTGGAACTGGCCGTGCTGGCCTGGGACTTGGTGCCCGTGATCCTGGGCAGGTGCTCCCCCACGTTGGCTTCCTCTAGCTCTTCTCCTAGCCCTGAGAGGTCGAGGTCGCTGTCACGGTAGAGCTTCATGGCAGCACTTCTATAAGCACAACAACGAAAGTAAACTTGGAGGAGGAAATCTTTCAAGGACTCCATAGAAAAAGACCCACTTGTTGTTGCTGGCAGCGGAGCCTTTGCCAGATATCGCTCTGGGCAGGCTCATCGACGTCCTCTGTTGGCTGGAGGGTCGACCCCTCTTCTGGGATTGACTTCTACTGCTTGGGTTGTTGCTGGGGGTAACTTCCCCAGGGCCCCCGCCTCCGCCAAGCTTGAGTTGTTGGGGCTTCTGCCCTGACGAGTTCTGCCTTGAGAATGGCCTCGACAGAGATGAGTTGAGGGCCTCTTGGGATCTGGACCTGCAGCAAACAGTCATATATAGGGTGCGCATGCCAAGTCGTTCATGGTAACGCTTTTTTGTTCGTTGAGCAACGTCATCCAGAACAAAGGGGGGGGGGACACAGTTACAGGCCCTCATCGGCTGGAGCAGTCGCTCAATGTGTGACCCATTCCGAGCTACCATGCGCTCAATGTGATTAGCCAAGTTGACCTTGGTGATGTCACACCACGCCAAGCATCCCCTGCTTACCATGCGCACCATGTGCAGAACATTCGCAATTATTTAAGAAAACACGCATGTTTCGGCATTATGACGTCGGGAAATGCAGGTAGTAATTTAAAGAATAAGTTGGAAACATGAAAATATATTAAAAACTTGAATTGGCCCTTTCAAGGCCAAATATTAACATCAGTCGCGATTGCTTTGGTCATCCTGCACTGCATGCAAAATACACCATACTCCTGAAGTGATTAATCTGTAAGCATCACGCACCTGGAGGAAGCGATTCCTCTTCCGGCAACGATGTTGTTGGGATTGGTATTGTCGGCGTTGTTCTTGTTCTTACTGGTGCTGTTATTGTTGTTGTTGTTGTTGGGAGAATTTGGAAAAGATGCGGCCGATGAGAAGGAGTCCTCCAGACGAGACTCCGAACGCTGAGTGGATACCGACTTGGCTGATCCAGAGCCAAGAGAGCCCGAGCCTAAGTGATAATGACAATATTCAATGCAATTCTTGAGTAAAGCTATGATAAAGAAAAATATTGAAGTCTCAAGTGAAAGAAGATGAGGTTGTACTGATGGAGGTGACAGGGACAAGGGTAGATGACAGGGAGATTAAGGAGGACGAAAAAAATGAGGCTGATCAGGGCAATGAAGTGTCAGCATCAGTTTTAAGCTCTCTTATTTTAAGTACAGTATTGTACTTCATGTCTAGGATGCCCTGTACAATAACGCATTGATTCTTGTGCTTAGGTGACGGAAACCATACTGAAGTCGAGGCTTCATTGTACAACTCTTTGTCCTTTTAGGATCCCTGAAAAGCGACGATCCTGGATAACTCTGAGGATTACCCCGGAAGGTCAACATAGACAGTGACTCCGGCAAGGTACAAGTGATCTAACCACTATAATATTAACTTTGACGAAGTTGTCAAATACGCTGGAAATTGGCTGGTCAGTGCAACCGTGGGGCCCACCACTTTTGTCATCGTCATCCTCCTCGCTAATAACCTCTTCCTCTTCGTCTTCTCCTTCGTCGTCGTCGTCGTCGTCTTCTTTACTGCCGAGTCTTTGCTCTTCCTGACTCCTGTGCTGCTTCCGCCCCAAGTTCTTCTTTTTCTTCTTCTCCAGCTTGTCCAAGTCTTCGAATTCCTCGACAGAAACTTCGGACAGGTGGTCTGCGTTCTCCCTGAGGAAGTCCAACTCGAGGTGAAAGTTGCGCTGTCTCTGGCTCAGTCTGACCAGGGGCTTGTCGACGTCGTGGAGCCCGTAAGTGGCCCGGTACATGGGCACCGAGAACATTACCGCCAACGGACGGTTGTTTCCTCCTTGTCAAGTTATCCTGGACTGACGGAAAAGGTCAGAACATCCTTGGATCAATAGCTGTTCCCCTTAATACCTCTCGTTGGCTACTGCTACTCGTACCATGATGCTGCCTGCGATTGCAGGCCTTGCGTTTGTAGGCCCTTGAGACAGACCAGCAGTGCTTTCTATCACTGAAATATTGACAAACAGGAAGCAGACCGGGATCTGCAAGGTTGCTCCTCAGGTAAATATTTCAAGAGGCTTAAATGATGTCTGCGGGTTGGAAAGTCAATACTTTCAACACTATCAGGGCAAAAGCTGTAAGGGCGGAGGGGGGGAATCTAAACAATGGTCTCATAGCTGCGAGACAGCTCATGCAGCTCCAGAAGATTCCTTGTTTTTGCATCAGAAAGATACTTTGTTCGTACTTTCATTCCATGTCATTAAGGGGAAAGTATATGCAGGTATAACTTAAATGCGATCAAACAATTCAGAATAATGATCTGACTGTTTAAGCACTTCATCCGGCCCTGGGCCTCAACTTGAGGGTTTTTACTTGAATGCGATCACTAGCATTTTAGGTAAAAACCCCAACTATCCGTTTTAAAACAAAAATGTGCTAATTTTTCTTTAAAAACACATGCATTTAAAACTGAGAAGTCAATTGAAGAGTCAAGCAGGCAGTGCATGGTATTTTGAGGTTTGTGAAAAAATTGGGTAAAAAAATTTAGAGGTTGTTGAACGAAAAAACTTCCATTGCATTCTTATAATCATGTCCGTTTGTTTTTGTGACGTGTCATGAAAATGGGTACTGCAGTACAAGGTGTGGAAAATGAAATAACTTAAGGGCTCTTTATAGCCTTGATACAATGGCAATGGCCTGAACGTTAAACCCAAAGTTAGACTAAGTCTAACTTAGGGCTTGACAAGCTCAACGTCATCGTCTTCCTCGCCAAGGAGGGAACCCAAAAAGTCCAACATGGTCCTCAAAAAAAGACGTTGGATAATCTGGAGGAACGGAGTGACGTCATCGTCCGATAATCGAACTTAGGATGGGTTCCATGATGGCACTTGGAACGAAGCTGTGCAAATTGTGCGACAGCTGACTGGAGTGGAGCAACAGGACCTTCACCGAGGTGAGGAACGTTAGAGCGCTGTCCCTGTGCGACGTGGGGGGAGGGGGTCAAGGACATGGGCGAACATCCTCCCAAAGAACTGAGCCTAGAACAACTTTGTCTGTTGCTGCGGTCTCTAATGTCCGCGGACGAGAGGGTCACGTGCCAGAAAGCAAGCAACCCAGTCGAGGAGGCCATGGACGAGGTGGAGAACCAACCTCGAGGTCAAAGAGGCTGCAGTGGCAGAGCTACCCGAGGACCTTGAGGAGGAGATCTCTCATGAAGCTGAGGTCGTGCCTAACACGACCTACAACAGAATGTACAATTTGGACTTTTGGTTCTGAATCTCAGTGTTTCATGCAAGGTTCCTAAAGAAATTGACTCCCTCGCCAACGGTTTAATCCCCACGAGAACCATTTTTTGAGACTGCCTCATGCACCCTGCATTTAGCTGAAAGAGAAAGCACTGCTGAGTCAAGTGAGTGCACCCAGGGCAGGCTAAAAAATGGCGAAAACGCATGTCAGACGCCACTTAATGCTACGAAACTGCAACACAGTCGAATCGAGCCTCCACTCAGACACTATGTACAGTGCAGGGACATGCGTACAGTACGAGCATGTGGAGCCAGGAGGACACAACGCACAACAAAGGTCACCCAAGGCTACGACTGCTGTGACTTTGACAGGGAGAAGACGCCCGAAAGTTCGCAGAAAAGTATCCTGTGTGACACGTGCATTGTCCAGCAAAGTTCATACTTTCTCTTTCTGTGAACTGTGCAACTTTTGGGCTGAGCTGTTGTTGCTCTTTCTCAGAGTTGCTTCTCATCCAATGAAGACCTCATCAATTGTGTTCATTTGCAGCTTGATATTCAAAGCCTGAGCCTGCCTTGGGCTGGGACTCGACCTTCAGTCACGCTGCCAACTGTTGCTCTCTGCATGAGCTTGTTCATTACCAGGGAACAGGGGTTGGGCTCGACTCTGACGTTGATCGTGAGCCCCTTGATGAAGCGGCACTGATTTGCAGCTTCAAGGCAATGTGCTGCGTCAGCCATGAGCTGGGAGGCTAGACCAGTACGGACAGAGCTGACAAGAGGGCTCCAAAAAAGGCGATGTCATTATGCAAACCATCTCTGCTCAACACATTTGCACCACATTAGATTTATTCAGAGCTCAAAGTATGACTTCATCCAGTAATATTCTTCAATTTTAATACTCTTCAATTCGTGTTTGGAGCCTGCCGAAAGTCACTGCCCCCCCCTGCTTGAAATTGCAAGTTCCGGCCGATTTTCAGTACAAAAATCCACATTTAAAGGCTGCATCAACAAAACTGGGGTCCCTATGAACGATTTCGAAAGGATCATCAAGCCCGTGTTCATCGTCAGCAAGTCTAACGAGGTCAAACCCGCGCGCGCCTCTCTGGGTGTGTTTTTGAACACACCAGAGCGTGCAGGAGCTCAAACAAGTGTTTCCAACGTCCTGCAACAGCAGCAGGTCCTCTCAAGGGACCCCATTCTATATTGCGCATCAATGGTAAGTAAGTCGCGACACCCTGTACTTGCGAGTGTTTTTCTCTTACTTTAACGTTGTTGGGATAGCGTTTCGAAAATTAAATGTCGGTAAAAAAAAAGTCCAGGTGAAAGCAAAAGACAGTAAAATGCGGGCCCGACCAGTTGTTCGAGGTCGCACGGGCACAGTGAAGCAGGATTGTCATAACTTTCATGCACCGTTAATTGTGTTTCAATCGATAATTTGTTAACCTCATCATAGAGGCTGGCGGATTGATAGAACATATGCGATAGTTTGCTTAAAGTTGCAACCTTGAAAATGTTATCTCCAGCCAATTGCATCTTCTCACCTTACCTTGCGGTTAAAGCCTATTTGCGGCACAGGCATGTTTATTCATCCTGTAGCACATATGTCAAAAAGCTGAAACAATGAATTTTTCAAGTGGTTCTTGCCTCTTGTAGACATGCAACGATTGATTTTTCCGTTTTCCTATCTGCAGTGCAGCAGGATAGCACCCGCAGGTGTGGGTGGAGTCATCATGAAGAAGATCTCCGCGGTGTCCGGCATCATCTTCTTCGTCTACTTCAGTCTGTTGCACTATAGCTACCAGACACAAAAGTCGCCAAAGATGCGGGTTAGCACGAGGACGCCACAGAAGTGCCGGTTCAAGCCCAAGTCCAATCAGACGTGTGACATCCCTTTAAGGGCTCACGTGAGCCCCGAGTGCTGCGGCGCCAATGACTCCGGCGCCTGTGCGTGGATCTGCCACGAGGAGTAGGTCAACACCTAGCGGCTGTAAACTGTTCCTATGCAATCGTGTGCATACAGGGTGGCCAAAAGATGTCGAAAACTTGGAAATCCTTTCTTATTCTGGATGGACTTCAGCATTTGCTTTCCTCACCACATCGACTGAGGCTTAGGTTTTATTTGGTGTGAGTGAGTACAGACCTGTCAGTCAGTACAATATATCATGGCATTTACGGAAGGTAAACAGCTGGGAAAAATTGAAGAAAAAGCACAAGAAAAAGACTTGTAGCCTCTCTTCTACAGGGTTAAGAGTACAATTGTCACTTTTCAAAATTCTAGTGATCGAAACAACATGAAAACATCTAGACCGTTTAGACCCTAAGAGTCTATCAGTAAGGTGACAAAGAAGAAGTGATGAAATCCATGCACTTTAAGGGAAAAATCTGAGAGTTCAAAGTTTGCAACAGTTCTTGGACACCCTGTCTACGTAATGGGGGAGAATTAATATGAAGTAAGTAAGTAACTCATGGTTCTGTAGAGTGAATTCAATGGAGGGAAGGAAGGAGTCGAACAAAGTTGCACATGCCTCAACTTTTTGCAGGGAGCTTGTTTGGGTGCCCGCGCCCCACTGGTGCAAGTGCAGCGGGTAGAGCAGGAAGTCCTCGGCCGTCGACGTGGCCGACACGTACGTGGACGCATAGTGTGGGCACTCACTTTCGGAAAGACACCCACAAATATTTGTCATCCTGTATAGTGTGAGTCATTAAAAATATCTCACTTTCCGTTTCCTCAGGGCCAAGCGTAACAGTGCAACACTTAATTCTTGTCTGCACCAAAGAATCTTGACTTTTTTTTATGCTGTCGCCATCACTATTTACTGCAGAGCGTATAGACGCAGCAGCGCCAAGCCCTGGGCGGCGCACAACGCGTTCCCGGCCAAGAAGCTCGTCCCCCCACTGCAGGCTGAGCGTCAGTGTCACTTAGATAGGGTCAACTGCGCCTTCCAAGCGCGATTTCAATTCTCATCGTTGAAAGTTTCTCAAACAGAAACTTCCAAAGTAGCTGAGCTGCAGCAGAAACGATTTTAAACTTAAAGTGACTCAGGCTGTCCCCAATAAAGTCTTTATACGTAGACACAGTTCTGAATCTGCATTAAACGATTCAACTAACACTTGTAAGAGTCATAGAGAAGGCAGTGGAAAAGTTCTTTAGCATCTTAATATCTTCGACTCTCAGGAGTCTATGGAAATGAACAGGAGTGGTCCAGACTACAACAATCCATGCTCAGGCAGAGCCCACATGGACTTTCATGAAAGTTGCACCAACTTTCATGAAAGTCTTTCTGGGCTCCTGGAAAGTACAAAGAGACGTCTTCACTGCTGACGAAAGTAGGAGGTGGTTCAAGCAATACTGGGCACATTTTTGCTCGAGTGTGGACTTTTAGGAATTCTAGGTGATATTTTTCGTATTTTTAACATTCTGTACTTTTCTAAACCTTTGTGTCTGCTAAAAGAACCCCACAAGGGGCATTTCAGATTTTGGGCTTAATTTTTAGGTTCTCATATAAAATTCCGAGGTTTGCGCACACAAAGTGCAATTTTTTACCACTTATTGATTGCGCACTGTTCTAAAAAAGCTTGTACACCACATTGTTGCGGCTCGTGGTGTCCACGGTATCCGCTAATGCTGACAGAAAGCTTTGATCCCCAAGTACTTTATTAGGTGGGAAAGACCTGCCACGAACTCGAACATGCGTGGCAAAGGCCAAAGGCCGCCGAATTCGGCCTTCAACTGTGTCATGCCACACTTTCACTCAAAAATCGAGGACTTGAAAAGAATAAAAGAAAAAGGTTGGGGAAGCAAAGAGAACAACAGCCCAACAGGGCTTCCCCCTCACCTTCGTCTTGTCCAGCTGCTGGGTGGAAAGTTTGGGCAAAAGCTTTCACGCCTCTTTCTGGAAGCTCTGTGAATCACTCCAGACACGCGAAAGTAAACAGAGTCGAAGGAAAGAACTTCATGGAAAGTCAGAAACAAAAGTTTTGTTCTGTTCACCAAAAAAGTGGCAACACTAATGCTTTCAACTCTCCCCCCCTTTTGGATTGATACTATCCAATAATGTTTGGCTTTGCCGAAAAATGCTTTAATGGAACTTTAATGGAGCTCACGCGTTGTTGTGTGAGAAGGGTGGGCCTCAGACATGGAACACTAGGAATTGGCCAGAAAAATGTCTGCTATGCCTACTATCAGGCCTACCGTGGGTTGGTGCGCAGGCCGTATTGCTAATAGGGCCTCGTCAATGCGAGCTTTTACAAGCATATGAATCATAAAAAAAACACGCAGGTCGAAGCAGTAAAGAATTTATGGCAACCCTTGAGTTGAGTCTCATACAGAAGGGAAGACCTTGATGGTTACAGAAAGAGAGATGTTTTTGCCTAATCAATACTTGACGACCGACTTTTTTCTCGACGAAAGGAATGTTGCTTTTTTCGGAATGCGCAACTTGGCTCGGGCCGGGCCCGGCTCAATCGTCTCGAAACGGTGACTTTTGCGTACGATTCGTCATGATTTCACGAAAAAATCTGCTCTGGTGAGATTTTTTCACCAAAATCCACCTTAGTCCCTGTCTTTATAAAGAGCCCAAGCTCAGTTCGAGATGAGCAGGTGGATTTGGCAAAACAACTTTAAACGTGTGAAAACAGGCCGCAGGGGAAGGGAGAAGCATTGTGTGCATGGGGGAAAGCAAAAGAGGGTAACGTCTCATTTAGTCCCTCCCCTGCCTGCTTTCATTTATGGACAGGAGTCCTCGAGGTCCCCCTCTCACAGGTATAGTGAACATGAGACATCTTACCTGTCATTGACAATTTCAAGGTCAAATTCCAGCGTGAGACCCGAGCGACGAGACCGTTCTTGGCCCCATTTCCTCGTGGCGCTCGTGAGTGGGCGTGCACATGACTGCTTGGGATGCACGCCCACCCCTCCTGACCCGCCTCCTGTCCTCAACAATGGACAGAAGAGGTGCTTCAGGTAAAAGTCATGTGGGGAAAGCGTCCCTCTTGCAGAATGCAGAAGGGGGGGGGAGGAGAAAGTGCGCCAAAAAAGTCATTTCGCGCTATCTTTTAATGGATCTCGTGCAATTTTAGGCAAAGTATGCGGAAATTACACCGTTTTTGCCAATGTGCGCCATAATCGGACAAAAATATGCAACTCTTTGTCCCTTGTTGCACATTTTAGGCACCTTTTGGCAAAATACGTAAAAAGTGCTTGTTATTACGACACATATTTCATTTTTGGGGGCTTCAAGCATCTAAAATGTATTTAGTGAGAATTAACATCTTTCTGCTCTCCAGTTCTAATGTGTGTGCGCCTGTTACACGGTAGATTGATCCCCAAGGTCGACCCCGCCAGGTCCAATGACAATAAAAAAGCTTCAGCTCAGCTTAGTTTTATCTCACCAGCAAAGTACTGCACTGTTGACTGTCTCTGCAGCCAATGCACCGAAGAGGTTGTTGCTTTGCACGGCGAACGTGAGCTACTTCGCCTTGTACACCCCGTGGAACGGTGCACTTGGGGGTCATGCAACGACACGTCATAAACAAAATCACTGGAGAGTTGTTTGCGCTGCCTGAGTGGAAATGCTGAAGAAAAATGTTTGCAAGCTCTGAAAGCAGCTTAAAAAATGTCGAAGGTCGACGGCGCGGGGACCCAAATCGGCCAAAGGTCTGGCAAGATCAACCTATAGAATTCTATGTTCTCATTTTAGAGAGTAGTGACATTCTTAGGCATTATACTAAGAAGTTTTGGTTTCTAAATGGTCACTGCGAAGAGCCAACATGACCTCAACACTGGGGTTGCACTTCACCTCCTCTCCTAGTGCCTTCAGTATAGATACATTTTAAAGACTAACTCAACATTCTTATGCACCGTGACATGAAGACTGAGACCTTGATATGGCCACAGCCAAGACGTATATGCCCTGGAGGGAGCTAGGGTCTCCACTTGACCTCCATGTGGTCCATGGCCAGCCTGTGGAACTTCATGTGTACAGTTTACAGAGTGAGTCTGCAGTACTCTAGAGCAACATATTGTTGCATAACTGAATCCTCAATCTAGTCAACATGACATGGTTGAGCAGGTAGTGGGACTGCACTGGTCCTCGTGTCCCGGACCCCGATGGGGGACATGTGGAAAGTCCTGAAGGTCTACAATCGTCCTCCAGGCTAAAGTTGACATCAAGGAGACCAGCGACGTCTCAAAAGTGGCAAAGAAAACAACAAATGAGGTTTGAGGGAACGGTTACGCTTTGCCAAAAAAAGGAAGTCGAATTGCTTGGTAAATGCGTCCTTAGATTGGGACTGCGCAAGGTGTACCCGACCTTAAGCATTGGCAATTATTCCAGAAGAAGAAAAAATCACGTATCATGCAAATAACTTGGGGAAAGAGGGGAGGAACAGCATTTTGATTGACACGCTCACACCTCTCAAACCGGAGGAATTTTAGTTTAGTTCAGGGATTTTAGTTAAGTCTTGACTCCGGCACCAGCAGTCGGGAACGAAAGGAGCGCCGGGGGAGGATGTCTGTGTTTTCGCCTAAAAGCCTGCGCTCGCTGATGATACTGTATGTGGCCAGCAGATGTGATTCACCTAAAAATCTGGCTTTTTCTCGGGAGACACAGAATGCTCCACGTAGAACGTTAGAGTCAAGACAAGAGAGTTCGTTGACAATTTTGAAGTCCAGGCTCGAACTGTATTCTTCTGCTAGAGACCGGATTTTTAGTTGAATCATATACCGGTACTTCTCCGCCCTCTGCTTATTACTGCACGCTCGTCGCAATCACGCAATTTTTTTGCCCACGTTAATAATCACGATGTTGTCACGGGACGTTTAGAGGAACTGGAGGAAAAGGGTGCCAAGTGCGAGTGTGCACGGTTAAACGGACAGATTTTCTGACTCTTACCTGCCAAGATGTACTCGATGTCCGCGCCGAATGTCTGCCCCTCCTGCCTAGCCGTCTGCGGAATCGGCACGGCGTACTCCACCAGCCCCTCTGGTGTCACTCGAGGGAGGGTCCTCCGGGCCAACCTCGCCCTGACGGCCTCAACTGCGCCCGAAGTGGAACCCGGCCCCGCAGACGATTCAAGCAGCTCTACGGACCGCATCAGAGGCCCGGCGGACCGAGCGGGGCCGAGGAAGGCGGACAGCACTGCCATGCATTCCAATGCGGCACGGCGGACGCGCCGCTTAGGATCCGACAGGGCCGGTACCGTAGACGCGGCCAAGCCGCGGAGGTCGAACTCGTAGCTGGGGAAGGTGAGCAGGGCCAGACAAACGAGGGCGAGGACAGACTCACGGACGGCAGATCGGCGGTCCCCGAGGTGATCAGTTAAGTGCTCGAGCACCGAGTTAGGCTTGGCCACGCTCATCAGCGCCTTGATTACCCGGTGGTTCTCTATTCTGACCACGGTCTTAGAGTGGCTGCAGTGGCGCAGCAACGAGGAGCATACCAGACGAAGGTGGGGCTTGATCCTAGTCTTCAACCTGGTTACGATCATGCCGTAGACCTCCAGGATCAGGATGTTCACCTTAAAGTTTCTCTCCTCCAGCAACGAGTCCAAGAAGTTCAGGAACAGCCTCAGCTGCGGAAGCAGCACGGTCAGGTCAGGCATGTCCCTGATCGCCCTGTTTAATTCTTCCGCCCCCTCAAGTCTGGTCTGAGCATCTTCGTCGTCTCTGAGCTTCTGGATGATTGCGTCATCGATGGCCCCATACTCCACCCAGTTGGAGTTGACTTCCGCCGACCCCTTCACTTTCCGGCCAACGACACCACTGGGGGCCACCGAAACCCCATTGCCCATGATGGCCGCCGTCGCCGCCGCTGCACCGCCGCCACCGCCGCCGCGAGCAAAGACCAACTGCTCGTAGATCTTCCTTTCCTCGATGTGGATCTTGTCCAGGTATGACGCGAAGTGCGCTTGTCCCACGGTCTCCGCGATCTTCTGGAGCGACATGAATGCTGCGTGCCGCGTCTCCTCGGGCAAGAGTCTTCTGGACACGCCGCTCACCAGCACGTAAAGACTTCCGCGGCCATATCTGGAGTCGTACTCCTCGGGCGAGAACAAGATCGGCAAGCTGAGCAGAGTCTCGTGGATAACGCGGGGGTCCTGGCTTTCCAGCCCGTGGCGCACAAGACACCGAAGGACAGCCTGGACGTCACTGGCGAACCTCAGGTGGATCCTGAGGACAGCGAGTGCCGTCCTGCGGACCGAGATGCGGGTGCAGCCGAGACAAGGGACGACCTGGGGGAGCACCAAGCCCATGCAGGGATCGGTGTCGGGGCCCAGGTGGGGCAGGATGTCCTTGATGAGTCCGAGGGTCGCGTTTCTCACCTCCCAGTCCTGAACGTTGACAACGCCGCTGCTGCTGCCGTCCACGCTACCGCTGCTGCTCCAGGCTAGGTGCTCGCTGAGGATTTCAAACAGCTGGAGCTTGGACTCTAGGTCCAAGCGATAGATCTGGTTGTGCTCGAGCTGATACCTGCGACAAGGATGCTATCACACTGCTGCACACGCACTTACCGTAGAAATACTCGCACTGGTGCATGTACCTGATCGCCTGCAGGTGCGAGGACACGCTGGTCGACAACGAGTACTCCGGTTGCCGCTGCTGCTGTTTCTGCTGCTCTACCACGTGAAGACGACGTCGGCGTCGCTCGTCGCGGTCTCGCCAACTTTGTTCTTGTTGCTCCTGAAGCTCCCTGTAGTAGAAGTTCGTCTTTCCAGCGGTTGCGGCGCTTTCGTCGAAGTCTCGCGAGGCCACTAACCTCCTACTGGCGGAGGCCTCGCCCTCGTCCTCTTCTGGAAAAGACAGAGTTACTAGCACACAATTGGACGGGGCCAAAATGGACTGCGCAGACAGATTTGACTGGGCTTTCCAACAATGCAAATAGGAACTGCAGTGGCAACGTTTCTTTTTCTCTCCCTCTCTCTTGTTCTCTCCCTCTTACCTGGAGGCCTAAAAAGGCCGCCGCCGCCTTCGAAAGTCTGCTGGCGGCTGCTGCTTCCTCTTGACCGCGATCTGCGCCGCGATTCGCCGTTGGGGTCGCCGCCTCCATAATAATAGCTTTTATCGCCGCCGGCGCCGGCGCCGCCGCTGCCGCCTGACTTATTCAGGGCGTCGTAATACTTGGTGTCTTCGTGCTGCTGGAATTCCTCGTTGGCCACTGGAACAACGAATCCATTCGAGGATCTGGCGAACCCCATGGTCGCGGGTCCCGCGCAGCCGCCGGGCGCGGGAGAGGAGACGACGGGTGCGGACCTCTGATGCTGGCCAAGCATCATGGTGCCGGCTGAAATGAGGAAGAATCATTTGGAGAAGTCTTGTCTACTGATGTTCCTCGCGAACCTTTTCATCAAGGATACCATGCAAAGAGAACGACATTAGGCTTGATTTTGATTCACTCCTACCACAGCGACATGTTGATCAAGAACAACTTGGGCAGAAAGTAGCGACTCTACACTGAACTGCCAGGCTTTGCTAGCAACTAATGAATAAAAATGTATTGTTTTCAAGCACTTTCAAAAGGACATCTGAAGCCGATTTGTGACCTGAAAGGCCGCTTAGTTAAATGTTTGGAAAAGCAACTGTGGCTAAGACTTGATTTGTGTGAAACTTTGTAGGTGATTGACCTAAAAAAGTACGCATTGTTTAAAATTGACTTGAAAATGTCAGTGCAACTGCTTCATTTTTGGGGTATCAACCTCTAACTCGATGACTCCATAAGTCCCAAGTAGTGAAATTGTGTGCATTCTCTTGGTTTCCAAAAACTTTATTCGAAGTGAGGATCATTCTTGTAGAATTTTATACTTCTTACATTATTTTTTTTCGCTTGATGCGTCAGCGTCAGACGACGACTGAATGAAGAGCCAGCGGCGATTTCCAGATTAGGCTTGTGTTTGCAACGAATAGCACTCGTATCTGTCATGAATGAATGTTTATAGGTGTTATTCATTATTTCTTTCTTTTAGCAACATTCTGTTAAATATTCGTTAACTTGGGAACTCCAATGTCTTGAGAGCAAATGGTAGACAAGACAACAGTTTCAACAATCAGAAAGCCTTCGAAATGCAGTTACAAAACTGCTCCGATTGAGTCGACTGATATCTG
>JAAUXU010106939.1_pt1 | contig 17990 bp, 15 predicted proteins | sample 7278151 | NCBI WGS metagenome assembly JAAUXU01 (sample SAMN14350113, study PRJNA611818) | marine sediment metagenome | isolation source: surface marine sediment (1.8m) | place: French Polynesia: Moorea | collected 2018-08 | reverse complement strand
TCATCATTGTGTCCCAGTATCACAGCTACACGTTCCACATCAAAATTCTATTTCAACATGTTTCAGTACAGTGTAGGAGGTGCCGTCATGCCCGACGCAATTACTTACGGCCAGGACTGTACAAGAACTGAGTTGAATTTGCCGCTCCATGAATGCTGCTATGTAGTTGAAGTGCGTCCAATTGAGCGCAACTTTGAGGTAGCATGAGAAGTCTTTTGGAGCTATGATGATATATGGTGAAGTTGTAATTCCAACTTTCTCCACTCAATCCTGTAACTTATTCCCAAGTTGTGATCAACAGTGTTAGTCATGGTGTGTCGCTCTACTTCGCCACTACGCTACTGTACATGTACAGTGTTGGATGTAAGTGATGTTGGTGAGAAAATACGGGCTCCTCATGCTGCACTGGCAGCTTTTAAGGTGGAATCTTCACGCAACAGCAAAAGGTACAGGTGACGTACTGTAGGTGGACAAAGCTGGCCGCACTTCGTACTTGTTTGTCTGTCGCTTGGCCGTGATGATGCTTTTGTGCCGGGACAAGGGATTTTTGCATGTAGCCGTGTCCAAGGATGGTCTGGGGGTACAGTAGCACAGAGCAGTAGGCATTGCAATTGACTTGCCCTGTCCTTGTCCAAAAAAAAACCGATTTTTAACTTCAAAAAGAAACAGCTGATGTTCTTAATGACAGAGACTGTCTTTTCCCCCTTCATCATCCCCTGATGAGCTGTCCAAGCCGACATTGTGATTCGGTACCAGTGATAATACTGAGAAATCTTTCTCTGCGTGCTTCTCTATTTATCTGGCGGAGGAGAGAGGTTTACCACGAAGAGCCTTTCAAAAATCACAATAATTTAATATCACTATTCTGTGCAGAAGTACATCGATAATGCTCTAGACGTACAAATAAAGGATAAGAACTAGAGCTGGACCAACATTTTTAACGTTTCGAATAAGGATGAGTGAGGAGCTCAAAAAGTCCAAGTCTGAGTCTATGTGTACTGAATATGCTTCTAATGTTCGTAAGAGTCTTTTTCATAGAGATATTGTCTAGGGACCTGACTAACCTGGGGCACTTGGGACGTCTGCGACCGAATAATTCATTCATGACATGGATGTGCCATCTCTTCGACTTCATCGCTGTTTCCTTCACCCTAAGTCAGTCCCAGGTCCAAAATTTGTGGAATAGTCCGGTTCAGTCCCGCTGCATCTTTCCCTTAAGCCCTGAGGATATGCTGCATTAACGTAATGTTGGGAAGGTCATTGCCAAGTACTATAGTGCATGACTCTTGAACAATTTTGCTACCCCGTCACAGCACAGGACTTCACGGCCTCCAGCTGAGATGCAGCTTTGTGTGTATGACCTGGGGTTGTACATGGAACGAGTCATGTCAACATTGAATGTCTTGTTGTCAAACAAAGCCCGTTGGACACGCAACATGCATTGGCCACCTTGTGAACGGCAGCATCCATTAAAACTGGGATGAATGAAACTCCCTTGGGGTGGCGTGGTAGAGGCTGAGCCCACATAATATGGCAACTGATCAAAGGACGCAGATGGACCCCAAGGAGCAGTCTGAGCTGTCCGGAAGAAAACTTGTGCTGTGTCATTCAAAAGTGGGAGCGTCAAGACATGAAGAGAAACTTCCATCTCCGTATCAGAGCTTTGGGTAGCACATACTGCACGTCGTCTGCACGCGCTGATGCGTCCTTGGCGTGGCACATACAGCTGTATTCCCATGGTGACAAACTGATCCTGTGCCTACTTTCTTTGCAGATTTCACTCTGGAGCAACAACCTTGACTAGGCTGAAATTGCCGCGAGTTTGCCCGCTGTTTCTGCTGCTCGTGACTTTATTTGCATATCAAGGGTGCACACGGTGTTTTGTGAACGGTATGAGTCAAAAAGTCTGATGCGTTCCTCCTCGCCTCTGCTGACTTCCACTGCTACCCCATGTCACTCCTCCACGTGACCACGTCCCCTCCCTCCCGCCAAGTGCTGGTGACTGCCCACATCCGCTCTTACCTCCGCATGACGGACATGTCTGTGACTCACACCGCATGTTCGTTATCCTGGGCGAGGTACGGTAGAACATCTACGCTTTTCCCCAGAATTGCAGGCAATCTCTGCACGATTTGCCCGCTGTTTGCTCACCTTATCTGTACAACAGTGAGCTAACTTCTATCCGTTCCTTTCAGTCACTGCAACGGAAACGACGAAGCAAAGCAGTAAAAGAAAAAAACCAAGCCGATCCCTCTAAGCGAAGAATTAAAACACCAACAAGACTTAGCTGCTCACACGGTTCAGAGTTCCTCACGACGTTGAAACCAATAGCTGTCCTTCGGCAACATCAGCTTCTCCTACCAAGTCTCCCAAACTTGACATCTTCTCGACGTGGAAGAAGAAGAGTTCAACATTTGCAACATGAATAAAGTTCAGTATGTGGCGATGTTCCTTCTGTGCCTGGGCGTGGAAATTGCTCTAACAGGTGATCAAGCAGTTTCCACCATATAAAAGTATCTCTTCCTACCACAAATTCTTGTCCTACTGCCCAACGTCATTGCTCCTGGCCTCCGTGACCCCCGACACCTGCTGTGGCGTCGACGCGTTGGACATTTTTACGTGTCGTTCTGTACTTGCCATGCAAGTACAGAGTGTACACAACACAACGAGCACATACAGAAATCAGACATATTTTTATGGTCTTATTATTTCCTGGCTCCGCGCACATCGTAAATTCTCAGGTCCTGTTGTCTACGCTGGACTGACGAGGCACCGTCGAGAGGCAAGCAACGTCGACGACTGGAAGGAGGACGTGAAGGACTACGCCAATGACGTCTGGGAGAGCATGTGGGGGGGCAACTGCGCCACGAACGATCAGTGCACCGACGTTATCAGCTACTGCTACAAAGATGGAGATTTAGGTTAGTGAACACACCTGCACCTGTAAAATAAGGTGTGAGTAATAAGTAGATTCCGCGCGTGACGACCATTTTGGGAAAGGACAATTTGATTCGTCGGCAGCCGATTGATTCGTCTATGCAAGATACGCCACAAATCTGGGCAGCTGCAAAAAGTTCCCTTGACTTTGGTTAACCACGTAGCAGCTTCCTGAGATGGAGTCTGGTTCCAAGCCAAGAGTATCGCTGGCTGCCATTTAAAACTAATCCAGAGGGGAAATTCAAGAAACTGTTGCGAAGCGGCGCAATAACATTTGTCAACTCTCTGATGGAATGAGGAGCTGCCACTCTTTCCTTGTTCCCCTGCTTGTCATCCTCTCCATCTCCTTGGGCAAGTCCTGTCTCACTACTCTAACTTTACTTGCTCTAAGGGGGAAGCGACGCATTATTTAAGGATATTCTTCGGTATCAACTGACGCTGTCCATCGGAATTGTCATCATCGTTGATTCTCACAAGCAGAAACTTTAAGGGAGCAAAATGTCAGGGGGGGCTGGGACACTGAGTGATGGTCATTGTCTACATGGTTAGTAAATGTAGCACCGAACACAACTCACGAGAGAATGCTTTGATGGACCAGGTCACTCTGACCATCTGGATTGAGTGAGGCAATGTTCATTCAAGAGACTAGACTTGTGCAATTAATTATAATTAAATCGATAATCCATATAGTAATTGAACAGAGTCCATGAAAATTTGACGAAGAAAAAGAAGAAGAGAAAAGCCTCCTCTTCTCACATTCTTGTCAACTGGCTTCACCCAGTGGCAGTGCTACCCCTGAGCACTTGTTCAGTGTCATTGACTGCACCGCATCAGCCACCAGAACCCTGCTGGACACAGAGAATGTGGCAACAATGTTCTACCTTCACTAGAACTTACAGATCCTGTCAAGAGGTTCAACAAAATGAGCTCAAAAGATTCTAATCATTGCTAATTGATGCGAAGTAACTGCATAGTCACTCAATTTATTGAGTTCAGAATTAAATTGTTAATCTAAGTGTAATTCAAATTTCAAGGTGCTGAATTTACTGAAAATCAAGCTCACTTTTTTTTCACAACTCGCACAAGCCTACAAAAAGCTTCCGCTTGTCAAAGCTTCTCTTGTGTCAATGGCGTCACCTTAACGAAGCTCAATTCAAGAGGGGAGTTATGACTACACAAATATGTGGCCAAATGCCACATATTCCACCGTATGTGCTTCATACGGTGGAATGAACAGTCCGAATACTGACAAAATTGGCCTTTTTTCCTTCTGATTTCTAGACATGCCAATTTTCTACCTTTACGCCACAAGTACAGAACGGAACAAATTAAATTCCGAGAATTCTGATTCCTTCACATTCCGCCGCAATGATTTTTTATTGAAGTAATCTAGGGGAAAGCTTGTTGTTCTTCCTGCTCTCCTTTCCTGCCCTGAGGATCATCGCTGCCAGACTCTGATTCGTTGAGTTAAAAGTACCGAAGAGAGTTCGTTTGTGTAGCAATATGCCAGACAGCGATTGGAGGAGGGCGGGTCTAGATGAGGGGCGCATCTTTGGAAGGAAAGGAGCACAAAAATATCATTCCGTGATTGCTGACAAAGCATTTTTTTTATGAGATTGAGATTCCATTCGTATCCTTTGTTCAGGGCATCAGATGAAGTTGAGTTCTCATATCTGACACAAATCCCCTTTCACTGGCGGACTGCACAGGGTGCGCAGAAATTAGCCTCCGTCGGACGATCACTTCTTCAAACGTTGCCGGCACCAAAAAGGGCATGTACTACTTCATCGAGGACAACACCGGCACGGAATAGAGGTCTTTGACTTTCGTCGATACTATTTTGTTGCAAAAGATGTTTTTTCTGTATATGTCGTGAGTAGTTTGACCACTTGCAAAATCGCTGGCTCCACCTGACGTGGAAAATGTTCCCAGGAAGAGCTTATTCTTATACCTTCTGTACGCACTGATGGCAGAAAGACCTGGCAGAATTTGATCAGTACCATCCTTGATCTATTGAGGATATTTGCCAACTCTGAGGAGTTTTAGAATCCACATCCAAGGCATCACCCAACTTGGTAACGCAAGTTGCATAAGGTAACTCGAAGATAAACTAAAATCCAAAGAAATGATTCAGAAAATGCAAATTATGTTAAGAAGAAGCTATTATGCACATTACATTCAGTGGAATCACCATCTAAAGTGGGTATTACAACATTCAGGAAATGCCGGATGCCACTTTCGACTGTTCTTGCCTCAATATATTGTCCGTTGTCTCTACGAAATACGACCGTGACTACCCGAGCGAGACATCTGAAACTCACGGTAGCGTTAGTTCTCTTAAAACTAAAAATTGAGTAATGAGTACGGCCACTGGGCTCGAGATGACGAGGCGGACCCTGGCCAGAATCTGGAAGTGAAGGCGTTAGCTATAGCTGTAGCTTATGGACTATGGCTTGAGGGCTATCGCCTGTAGACCAGGACCAGGAACTAGAGCTGAAAGGATCTTAAAGTATTGCTTATTGTACTCGTATTCTACAGTAGATTCACGTACGAATTCTTGGAACAGTACAAAGGACACTGACACGGACAATACAAGAGGATCGTTCTGCGACTGCTAGTGCGACACCCGTCATTACACTTCTGACCTTCATGGCACTCAGACCGTTCACTTAGAATAGTCCGTAGGGGTGGAAGATGGTCACGCTGGACGCAGACGTAGTCGTAGACGTAGTCGTAGACGTAGTCGTAGACGTGGTCGTAGACGTAGTCGCGTACACGAGGTCGGGTCGGTGCAGTCCGTACAGCTCGGGCGTACATAAGCAACAGTCAAGTCGTCAATGAAAGGCTCGGACCCCGTACTCATTCCCTTTTCCCCAGCAAAAACGCGATCATCTCGTACATACGGTCATTTTCGTCGTGACATCCGTCGTCGTCTTGTTTTCCGTTGCTGTTAATTCAGCTCCTGCGTCATCACCATTTAGCCTTAAGGGAAATTGTGACCACGTTCACCTTCTTCCTCACTGGCCTTGAAGTGATGGACAAACTCATCTGAACTCGCCGAACACTGACTGGCAGCAAAAGAAAAGATTTCGTATACTCTATAGGAAACAAGGACTGCTGAAATCCGTGCATCAGACAAATAAGCCGACCCTTCAACCCACACGACACCTCTAGGGTTCTTCTTCTATAGTCCCACAAACAGGTAGTTGTCACGGCCTTAGCTGAATCATGGCTAACCCCTTGAGCAGTATGGAGCCTAAGAGTGGATCACAGCGCTATTGTACCGGTATTTATAGACGAATCAGCACAGTATGAGCTCCAGCAGAAAGGGAGGTCACACGTCGCGTACAGCTAAGACATTTCTGTCTCCTGCTCGCCGGAGGCTTTCGGATTTGTGCGTACGCGCGGTGCCGTCTTCTGCTACGTCCAGACTCTTTGGCAAGTCTGGTGCGGCCGGGACCATTGGGACACGTTGGCTATCTCGTTCCGCCGAGGACGATGCGTAGTACTTAAAGGTAGAGGTATTTTTACCTAAAATCACTAACCCTTCTAGGTAAAAAGGGTGAAAAATTGGAGGAGCTGTCTACCTTCTCACCCCTATTGCTTTAACTGGGAGGTTTTGAAATTTTGTTAATTTTGTGTATGACTTGCTTGCAAGTTATAGGACCTGTAACCCCTTAGCATATGAGCTGTTCAGCTAAGGTACTGAAAAGACAGATGCATACAATACCGAACAATGCTATCGTGGCATGACATTTCTTGGTCTTTCGAAAGAGTGTGGAGTACAGTTTCCTAGTTGAAGATCATTTTCAGATCAATCTGAATGGTGTCTTGCCAGAGTGTGTGAAGAAATGTGCTGGAAAGAAGAGTGCAGTACTCTTGCTTGGGAATGTAGATATTGGATGCCAGTTCTGAATTAATTTTTTGGCAACCAGAGCAGTTGTCTTGCTAAGATGAGTGAAATCACATAGAGAGAAGCTACACTACGTCACACCAACTTACCTTCACTATCCTCCTTTTCCGTAGTAATAGAAAATAGTACATATATCCATACTTTTTCAGTTTCTCTCTTCTAGACATATCTATAAACATCATCATGTATTTTTAAAGTCAGTCCTTTCAGCAGACACTGAGTAGTTAACGACAGGCTTGGCTTTTTTTCTGGGAGTACCCGTCTCCTACGGACATTGGAGAGCAATTACACACATCTTAGAAGGACCTTCTCAAGCACCACAAACCTTATCAGTACACTTGCAGCACACACACCACTCACACTCATTTATACGAGGTCGGATGACAATTTTCACGGTATCTGGCAACCTTGGTCGAAGCACCTTCCACTTAGCGATGTACATGTACCAGAAAAAGCCGAGCTCAAGTCGAGTCAAGTTTAAAAGTGCCAGTTCGAGCCGGCTTACCAGCTTCGCAAGCCTAAACCAGATGGGGTTAGCATCAATCAAATCTGTCTAAACCATGTGTTTTTCTAGTCCCCCCTCCCCAAAAAAAGGAAAGCAGTCGTTTGCCGAGACAAAGGCTAAGAAACAAAAGAGTTTGTCAATGAGGAAGAAAGCTTATCTGCTCGAGGCCTACAAAAAGTTGCACTTGTAAACAATTTGGGCATTGACTCTAAAAAGCGTCTAGCTCTTATCAGCGTGTGCTACTGTTGCCAGAGAGATGCCGCTGTCAAATTGGGCATCATGATTGGAGCATCCTAAATCAGTTACTTACTGCGGTCCTAAGAGAAACACGCCAAAAAGAGCCAAAACTTGGGATTTGGCTGTTGGGGAGCGAGCCACATGCCTACCAAGCTCGGGAAAAGTGATTCAAGTCAGACTCTTGAGCATCCATTACATCCTCAATGGAATGAGGTGAGAGGGTTTGTTGCCACATGACTGAACCTGGTGACAAAAAGGTCAAAACCTGCAATAAGAAGTTGAAGCCAAAAGAGACACCCTTTAGGGACACCCTACGTAGAATAAGTTAAAAAATCTGACGTAAACATAGTGCAACAGGCAGTGAAGTTTTAAGCGCGGACTGCAGCTTGTAGTCCAGCTGGTCCCAGTGGTGTCTTTTCACTGCCAGGAATGACGAGTGGCCTGGAGTCCCCATGTCTGTCGTAAAAGAGAGGTGGTCGCACTCCGACATATTCTTCTACAACTCCTTCCGGACCCTGTTGAACAACTCTGGCATCAGAGAATTCCTCAACGTTACTCTCGTTGGGGCCCATTACTTCTCGTCCAGGATCCCCCATCATGTGCGCATTGGGTGCAGGTCAACCACTCATATGAGACTAGCATTGATCTTTCTTTTCCTGGCTCAGTGCATGTCACAGTGCAACTTCTGAACTGCAAGAAAAAAACATGAGCCGACTACGCTTCCTTCAGCTCTGCCAACTCTGCTGCTTCTGGGCATTTATATGAGGATGTTTCCCTTTGGGTCGAGTATCTTGTTTGAAAGTTTCCCTTGTTAGGTTTTCTAGACTGTCGAGTTCTTTGAGAGACGGAAGAGCTGCCGCCTCCTGCTGAGTAGAATGGCCATCTTGACCTTCACCCCCATCTGCTTCTCCTACGGGCTCCTGGGCTGCCTCTTCCTCAACAAACGATACCGGGAAGGTCTCCGAGAATGACGAGCCGTTGTCGCCGTCACTTCCATCAACCTCGATCTAGGTGGACCTCGATCAACTGTGTCGACGCTTCCTTCGTCAGTTTCTCTCTTCAAACATTGCTCCTTTGCCACTACGCTAATTTTTGGTCGACGTCAAGTCAGAAGTTCGACTGTCCTCCTGAGGCCGCCAAAAAGGCCTTCGGGCTTGCACTGTTCCCGTATCCACCTCTACCCACAATCTCTTACTACGTCTCCTAAGTTCTCGGTCTTCATCAGAGCCCAAAACGTCGGGCCTCGAGTGGGGCCCCCGCCCACAGTACGTACTGTATTGTACGTACTTCAAGATCTTGTCCAACTGGAATGCCACAGCTGAACTGAGCACTATATATGCCTTGTCTCGACTTTGAAGAATCGACTCTCCACTCTCGAGCACAGTGACCCGACTTCCGAAACGCTAAAGTTTCTTCATGTCTGTCTTTACTTACTGCTGGAAGTCTCGTCTTGATGTCCCGGACAGACGAATTTCGTACAGGCAGATTAGAAATACGTGGAAAAGCTGTCACGTGCATGACGCAACGACCCAAAATTGCCCTGGGGAGGTGGAGACGCGCGCAAAAGTTCAAAGCTGACGGAAGGAATTCTTCCCATTTCACGGAGGCCCAGCTGTAGAAACCTAACCCTTCTGCAAGAATATGCTGGTTTTCTGAGACGTCGCAACAGAAGTGTCTGTTTTCACTTCACCCAAGTGTGTCTTTCATCAGGCTGTTGGGGGAAAGTGCCTTGAGAACAGCTTGCAGGACAACACGGTCGTTGTTGGTCTTCCCGTCCTCGCGGTTCTCAGGCATGGACAAGTGGTACGTGGTCCCAGGTAGGGAGGGTGATGCAACGGGCCAGTGTTTTTGTGAATGGGCCGGGGTGCTCCGTTATCGAGCCGGGCCGGCCACGCTGTCAACACATGCTGGTCTGCGCCAAACTGTCAAGAAGATAATTTTTGTCATTGTCCATACAATTGTGAACGTGAGGCTGAGGCTGGTGTCTTTACTTCCTTACACAGAGAGACATCTAAGAATTTTCAGCTGAGCAGGAACTCGGCCCGTTTGCTTGGTTTGGCTAAGAATGGGGGCTTTTACCTCCAATCCGCTCAGCTTTTTCCGCCCTTACGCGCAGGCCTAGTTAGTAGGCCTGTCACTCAGGCCTGATTTGTTTCAACAGATTTCAAATCGTGCTACTAGGCAGAGATGTCCGCATTAATATCAGCTCACTGGGGTGAGCTTGTCAAAGCAGGCGGATTTTTCTTCCACAAGGTATTTATATTAATCACCTGGAGGGACTCGTTATTTCTACCGGGTGAGTACTATATGTCTTGTGAGTCTGTGCAAGTCTCACTTACCAGGTCCACGTTCATTTTAGCTCACAATGGCATAAAATACTTAAGGTTGGGAGGCATCTGAGCTTTCATTTGCAACCTGTTGGAAATTCTTACATCTATCAGCTGAGCTATGGAACATGGACCAGCTGAGAAAAAAATCAGTGCATGGATCGAGGCAGACAATCATTGCTAAGCGGTATGACATGCATGTCAACACCGTAATCCACGTGTGGAGTCTCTACCAAGAGACTGGTTTTTTTTTCCAAGTGCCACAGTCCTGGCAGGCCTCACTCTGTCCGCACACAGAGTGGCTTTCTTCTCAGAACGGAAAAATAACATTCACCCTCTATGTCATCCCTACACTTTTCCTATGCGATCATGTCCATATCCATCGCCCTAAAGCTATGTAAAAGGCCGCTTATTAATATTTGGACAATCTTGAACCGTTTGATGCCGTTACTGGTCATGTCTGCTTCATCGTGATCTCCGACAGTTGCCTGAAGAGGGCCATTTTGCTGCAGGCTCTGTCTACCTATTTTTAGCTGTGCATCTTCTGTTGTTCGTTCTAGAGCTCCAGTTTTTGGTACACAAGTGCCTAATTACTTACAGATTTAAATGGTATTTAGTACCAACACATTCATCTTCCTCAGGGCTCCATGTATGCAGTCATCAAGATCATGGTGGACTGCCTCACAAGATAATAGTAATAGTACGCACCTGGTATCATCAGACTGTACCAGTGCCATCGAACACTCACTGAAGTGAAGCGAACCTAAAGTGTCCTTTTTCCATTTTTACTTATGCTTTTTTATCCCCCCTCAGATTTGCGAGGAGAATGCCGTTTGACTTGGTGGTTCTTGCTCGTGCTGGCCGTGGTGGTGGTGCTGTTGATCGCCTCCGTGCTGTCGTGCATCTGCAGTCCGTGCTGCTGCCTCTACAACGCGTGCAGGGGCCTTTGCGACTGCTTGTGTTGTTGCTGCTGCAAGAACGATGGATACTCACCTGCCAACAGATCCTGATACTTTATGTAACTTATGATTGTGACAAATCTCAGTGAATAAACATAGAAGAAAAATCTTTGTTCCTCTTTAGAAGGCTCTGGTCGTTGCTCGGACCTAAAAATGCGAAGAAAGAATCATTTAGACGTTTCCTTCAGTGGTTTTTGAGTAGGAACAACTAAAGAGGAGAAATTCTGTGACGGTATCACTTTGTTTCAGTCACCTCAAAGATCCCCTGGATTGTTGAGCCTGCAATGAAAGCTTTTTCTTTCACTGGTATACGGGGATCATTCAAGCATAAGTCTTTTTGCTACACAGGACAGTGCAGTAAAGAGTAGTATCCTTCTAGGATCCTTAGTATGAGACAAACCACAAGCACGTAAAGAGAGCTGCTGTGTAGGACCCCTTAAAATCAAAATTACAGTTGAGAAACTCGTTCAAGCCTTCAGAGAGGACAAAAACACTTTTCCATTGCGCGAACTGATTTCCTTATACAAATTATTGATGGAGACTCCTTGATTCTGCTTGACAACCTTGGTCAGAAGCTAAAATGTTCTCCTTGATCAAGATTTCATGTTCTCTGTGTACTGGTACGTTTCTCGAAAACTCCTGTTTCGATCGGTGCTGGTTAATTTTTAGCACGAGCAGTCGGCTTCACTTAGGCATCGGAGAAATTGGTTAGAAAACGGCACGTTTGCTTCTATTCACTTCCAATGTATGCACTTCATTTTTATTCAAGGAATCGTTGTATATCGTTGGTGTATCGCACAAGTCTCCTATACACTCCACCTCTCCTACACGGTGTCCACCGTAAAAATGGTTACATCTTATCTCGTACTGAACCGATTTTTGCGAGCTGTACGTAGAGTAATAAATGGTGTTTCTGTGATCATTAGACATTGTCTTCCTGACAGCAAAATCGCCACACTTTCTTTGCAATGTTTTAAGAGTTGTTGGAAAAGGCCATCATCTGCGTTCAGGCACAATGTTGCACATTTTTCATGTTACATACAGATGATGTAATAATTTTGCATGGGATTGACTCAACTTCAGTCTCAGCAAGTGTCATGACTTCTTCAATACTCTGAGGTTCATTCTTATCAACACGTGATTCAATGTGGCTCCAGAACCAATGATCAAGGGAATTGACGTCATTGGGACTAGTGTGAAATAATGCAATTGTCAAACGTGAATATCAAAAATGACAGTTTTGGTGGTGTGGCAAATGGCTTCATCCTGCTGCCGCCAAACCTTCCTACACAGACCTGCAGGGATTCGGTACCTGGTTTGAATCAGGTGCAGGAAACTGACGAGTCGAACTGACATTTCAAAGCTTAAAATCAATGAAGCTTAAACTCAATTTGTTGTTCTACAACAAGGAATTTTCAAAATCGGTCCAGTAGGAGCTGAGATACAGCCATTTTAAAAAGGATCGGTATCCATGGGACACCGGCACATAAAGCTGGAGGGGTCTTGAGGAACGCCTCTTCTTAAGTGCTTGCGGTGCGCCTGGTGTCACGGACCAGCAGACATGAAGTAAATCGAAGTCGGAAGGTTTAAGGTGATTCACAGAAAACCATAGCCTGAACTTGCCACATGCATGCACGCCAAGAGTAGTTAACTTTCATTGCCGCAGTTTTGCTCTGTTTGAACATACGAGATTTTGTCCCCGAATGACGACACTGACAGGGCAGAAGTACAAAAATACATCAGTTGAATGGGGAAGCATTTGCAGTCCATTTGACCCAAAGTTGACCAAATGTGATGTACCGGGTTTTTTTCTCTTTTAACACGTAAGCACCTCAACAATGTTCAGTGGAGTTCAAAAGAGTTGACGAAGCCGTTTGTGTCCTCCCGTCAAGATTTTTGAAACTATACTACTTTCACCGCTATGAAGAAGCGTCTCTATAGAGATACGTACAGTGGAACCTCGACGTAACATCACGATTTGGTCAGCAGAAATGGCAGTGTTATTACGAGGTACATTGTTACTCTAGAAACCAGTTTTCTCGCCTGTACTCAGTCGTTGCCTTAGCTTGGCTGGTACAGATATCCTAAACTTTATGAAGTGCTATTTTGTTTGGACTTATTAGATGGGCATTGCCACAGTTTCTCCTGGTGGGGTTCAAGAACCCCAAAACGATCAGGGGCGTCTTGGATCAGTCTGATGTCACCACACCCAAGGCCATCACCTCCTGTGGGTTCTTTGCCCTGGCAGTTTCTGACGTGCTGTTCGACGTCAGGACGCAGTCTGTGCTCTGATTTTTGAAAGCATTTACATCCACCATGGTCTCATCTGACCAGAGAATGGTCTTCTCTGAATGAGTCGTGAGTCCGCCACGCAGCTTGATGCAGTGATCTCTGCGCTTCACCTGCTGCTCTGGAGTGACGATGTGACACTTGGAGGTCACATCGACATCCGTACTGATTCTCCAAGGACTGGTCCATGAAATCTTCATCTCTTTGGCGCACTGTCACCAGGACCATTGATTGGACCTTCTCCTGAAGTCTCTTGGCCCTCGCATTAGTACAAGCGGCATGAGGACGACTGTCCTGGGGCCCTTGCAAGATTACCCCGCACTTGGTCGAGCTTGCACAGACTCCAGATTGTCTCCCTCAGGAGGTTGAACATTTTTGCAATCTCAGCACTGCTGTGGCAATGTGGTCCGAGATCTTGATCCTTGTCTTCAGGTCCGAACCAGCTGACATCTTGGAAATGTCGCAGGAATTCAATGTGTCCATTGGTCCAACAATCTCTTTGTTACCCTGGAATGAAAGGCATATCTGATGGCACTGTTGTTATCTGAGTTTTGTCAATAGACAACAAAGTACAGGTGTACGAAAACACAGAGGAATGAAGCCACTTTTCTGACAAATATTTCTTTAAACTCGTGTCATTCTAATATTGAACCATACGGCACCATATTTTAGGTGCACGTAGCAGTAACAATATATATCTATGGTAGTATCTTCAAAGAAAAGGAGCAGGACATTTTCACGAGGCATTTACGAAGGGCAGGAAGGATGCACTTTCAGCAAGTGCGAAGCACAAGTTGCAAAAATCGGCCAGCCCAACATGAATGAAAATGTGTAAGTGAAAGAAAGGCATTTTTTTTTCTTGAAGAGGAGGTTTTCTTTTAAGAATCTACTTTGTTAACTATGGACCTTTGAATTTTGAAACTCTCTAAAGGCATGAGCATTCTTGAGTGAAGGGTGCTGAGCAGAGGAGAACATCGTGTCTACAATGTTGCCCCAAGTCAACGAGCTTTCTTTACTTCTTTATGATTGTCTGTCAGCTGTTGTTTCCTACAGGTCCGAGACGTTGGAAGAGGTCATCCACAGCTATGACCGCTTAGCATATTGACCCAACCTCTACCAAGCTCAACATGAATTATGGAACGTTAGGTCTTGACATTTCCGTGATTCTTGCATTTGCACGAATCCATTGAATTTGCCTTACCATTACTACGTCACAGATGAAGTAAACTCGGCTGAAGCACTTCACGTGCGAGCAGTGAGTGACTCACGAAATTTAAATTGCGCAGAAAAAGGAAAATGAATGAAAAAAGTTACCTTTTCACTACAATTATGTTTTTTACGCCTTTCTTCCTCAGAAAAAGTTGATTCTTTGAGAAAAAATGTCATGTTTACGTCAGTATCATCCGACTTCTATTACTTTCAAGTGTCTCAGGTGTGTTTTATGCCGCAAGGTCGTATGCATAGCCTAAATTGAACTCATTTAGTCATTGGATGAGACACGACAGATTGCATATGACCTATATTGTTCATTTTGGGCGAAATTTTCTCCCAAAATATTTATTTCGAGGCATTCATTAAATGAAAATTTGGTCAGCAGCAAAGCTGAATTATTTTGCGTGGTTACTTCGAGGTTATACTGTTCTACCACAACTCAATGTGATTTACTAATTTTGACCCATTTCGTAAAAAAAAAACCACCCCCAGCGTCCCAGCATCAAAGTGGAGCATCACAAGGCTGATCACGCTGATGACCAAGTTTGGAGGGAGTCAAGGATGCAGCAAGTATTGAAGCCCCGGTTAGTTCCCTCGTACTGAATGGAGTTGAGCAAATTCCTTTTCTTCCACAACATCTATGCACTCTTGGGTCTCCTTTGGTTGGAGAAAGCACGTTGAGAGAGCAAAGAAGCTTGAAGAAACCTTGAGGAATCAAGAGTGAACTTTGAAAAAGCCGGGACGGAAGTTACTGGTCAGTCCGACCTTTTCTTCAACGGTGCAAGCGTCAATCAACAAAATTAGAGGCTTCTTCACTGAGGTCGAATTCACACAAAAGTTTAGGCTTCATCACAGAGGCCATTGACATCACATGAAAAACTTTGTAGCCTGTAGATGCAGGCAGCAGGCAGGAAGCAAATGGGAAGATTTTCAGACTGGGCGATATTCCAAATTTCTTGACGAGTCGATACACGAGTCGATACACGAGTCAATACACGAGTCGATACACGAGTCGATGCACGATATAAAAACACATAGTGTGTCGCATTTGGTCAAAAAACTTGTCCAAGACAATACTCACTACATCTTTTAATCCAGGCTCAACTGCCTGTTCCTCCTGGTCGGAGTCCATTGCAGGCAGTTCTGTCTTAGTTAGGGGAATTGAGAGAAGGCTTCCCTCAAGGATGGAGTGGATGGAGGCACATTTGAGGTGGGGGATCTTGTCCAAGGGGAGCAAATAGAGAGAGTCCGGCATTTGCCGATACACGATACGATATTCAACTTGCCGAGTCGATACACGATACAGGGTGAGTATCGCCAAGCCATAGAAGATTTAAAATTGGCGACCACCCTGTACGGGCACATTGTAGTGAGAGCGAAGGAGACACGGAAACGCCCGGATTGGCCCGGCATCCCCAGACTTCCATATCACGTTGACAAGCCAATTTGTCTTAAAACTTACAGAGTGCGGGAAAAGAAGGTTGCATTGTAAGTTGCGAAATTCGATGGCCTTTTATTCAGGAAGCCTTGCACTTTTTCATATTAGCGACCACGAAAGGTCTGAACATTTTTGTCTCTGCCCAAAAATATCCACTGACTCAGTGACCTTAGGCACAGGAGCCTCGGCAGTGGAGGTCGCAAAAATTGTGAACGAATTCTTCGTTGACGAAACAGCAGCAGCGCTGGATTGTGGACGAGTTGCTTTCTAGTTTCATGGAGGTGCACAGGCAGTAGTGAAGGCAACAGATATTCCGACTTTAAAAATGGTAGTGGCAACTGAACTGCCGATAACTGCGCAGAAAATCTGACCCAAGACGAAATTCTCCGGAAATGTTGGATGCCTCCAAAAGTGTCTCATTGCTCGTGGTGGACATGATCAACATTTGTAGTCTAAGGGGTTATGACAAATTAACGTCGAAACTTTGAATGTCCTGCAAATGCCGTAGTGTCCAAGTGGGAGCACATTACCTGGTGGGGTGGGGGTAGTTGAAACCTCAAGATCAATGGGGGATACAAGAATGATCACACAGCTTATCAGATGGGCTGTACACAGACTTGGCATTTCCACCACAAAACTGGCCCGGAAATTCAACATCCACCAGTCCTATATTGTCAAAAGCCAAGGAAGATATCCTCTACAGAAAATGGTCAAAGACACCAAAGTACAAAGGGACCCAGCTGCAGAGGGCTAAGAAGGCATGCCGCATTTTATGTCGCTGCTTCATCCCTGCATCAGGATTGACTTCAGTTGTAATGGATGACAAATCACATTTTCCATTCCACATGACCGGCAGCCAGGAAGCAAGTGCTTCTACACCAGGTGCAGTAACCAGAGTGACGTACTCCAACACATCCGATTCCAAGGCCAAGAAACGCTTCAAAAATAGCTCATGGTGTGGGCAACAATCTCAGACTGGGGAATAATATAAAAGCCATATTTTTGTCCTCGAAAAATGTCCATCAATGGTGAGATATACCGTCAAGAGTGCATCAAAGAGTCTTGTGTCCCTGTCAGATGGGTATGATGCTGATGGCATGTACTGGTTTTGGCCGGACCTTGCAACAAATCAAAATGCAAAGGCTACTCTCAAAGTGTACAGAGAGGGACACATTGCATTCATCCCCAAAGCTGCTAGCACCCACCTGCCCACCCCAACTGTCCACAACTGAGGCCTGCTGAAAACTTCTGGGGTTGGCTCAAGTGTTGTGCCTGAAGCCCTGTGCTTCAGCAACACAAATAGATCATCTAATCACTGACTGGACACCAGTATCTGCAGCCTTTCACAAGTTCCTTTGGACATGAGTCTTTGCAGCTTCACACAACGTAGCAACCTCTCAACCTGGACACGAGGTTTTTGCATTCCTGCGCATGGTGCCAGAGGGCCTGGGGAGTGAATCCCAGTGGTAATGGTGGGCCAGGGGGTCAGGATTCTTCTATAAAAATTTCAGTCCATTTCATCCACTCAATTATCCCCTGAAAAAGCCAAATTTCTCTTCTGTTTGGCATGCCCCCCCCTCCAGGTGGCTTCCTTTTGAGCACCTGAGCACCAAAATGGGCAGCCTCGACACTGACCCTGTGTACTGAACATTGTGTCCCAGTATCACATCTACACGTTCCACATCAAAATTCCTCCTCAACATGTTTCAGTACAGCGTAGGAGGTGCCGTCGTGCCCGACGAAATTATTTAGGGCAGGACTGTAAAGCTTCAGCTAGCAGTCTCAGACATGCTCTGGTGGAAAGAGTCCTGGCCGACCTCCAGCCTGGACCTGAACCCCCTCGACTATTACATCTGGAGCGTGCTCAAGAGGGAGTCAAAGAAGCACGCCTGCCCCTACTCCCTCTAAGGGGGATATCGTCACATCAGTGGCCAACATGGATGTCAAGCACATGAAGAATGGCTGAAACTGAGTTTGAGCCATGATTGAGGCTGTCATTGAGACTGAGGGAGACTGGATTGAGTCCAGTCCAATGTGGTTCAGCTACAGGTCCTGCAGTTTGGCAGGCTGTGACTGCAAGACCTGTGACTGCAAGACCTGTGACTGCAAGACCTGTGACTGCAAGACCTGTGACTGCAAGACCTGTGACTGCAAGACCTGTGACTGCAAGACC